>ERZ856578.910-NODE-910-length-59728-cov-32.409968_pt1 | contig 59728 bp, 48 predicted proteins | sample MGYA00514384_ERZ856578 | MGnify/ENA primary metagenome ERZ856578 (study PRJEB29103, sample SAMN06111958) | human gut metagenome | biome: human gut; feature: ankylosing spondylitis patient; material: healthy_person | host: Homo sapiens | place: China:Hangzhou...
TCTAAAAAAATCAATTTATTAATGGTTTAAACGGCTCTCTTGAGATAGGGAGCGCAATTTATTTACATATGAAAAGAGTAAATCTGTTCTTCTGCCTCCTGTTGCAACCTTTGTGGCTTTGTGCGCAAACGATATTGCCATTGGTAAGTCCGGCGGAAATATTAAAAGCAGAGATCCGGGTGAGTGACAAATTCGTGGATATCGATCTGTTTGACAAGGGAGGGAAAGTTGTCGAGGCGAAAACTTTGCAACTGGAGTTGGATAAAACCATATTAGCCGGAAACTGGCAGGTAGCCGGTCAGACGAGAACTTCGGTCGACCAGACCTGGCAACCGGTTTACGGCGAACGTTCGCTGGTAACAAACCGGTATAATGAATTGGAACTGTTGCTTCGTTCCGATGAAAACCAAAAAGAAATGACATTGCTTGTCCGTTTGTATGACGAGGGACTAGCTTTCCGTTATGCTTTCGACAAAGTGGATTTCTGGAACTGCACGTTGGTGAATGAGAAAACACAATTCCTGTTTGCGCGAGATTGTGATACTTGGGTGACAGGCGGGGCACAAGGAGCTTATTCTAAAACCAAGTTGGGAGCCTTGAAAGGTACGGCCGATCGCCCGCAGGTCGTGCAGATTTCTGATAAACAGTTTGTGGCAATCGGCGAAGCGGCTTTGGTGGACTATTCACGCATGAAACTGGGTAAGAGTGAAGAAGGAATCGGTGTACAATCGGTTTTGTCAGGTAAGGTAAATCTTGATTTGGCGGGTTACCGATCTCCTTGGCGTTATGTGATGGTGGCCGATCATCCCGGGATGTTGGTACAGAACAATTATTTTGTCTTGAATTTGAATGAACCTAACCAAATAGAGAATACGAGTTGGATCAAACCGGGGCAGGTGATTCGTGAAGTGACATTGACTACAGCCGGAGGATTGGCTTGTGTGGATTTTGCAGCAGAAAACGGAATTGAATATGTGGAGTTTGATGCCGGTTGGTATGGGGATGAGTATAATCCGGAATCGGATGCATCGACTATAACCGTCGATCCCAAACGCTCAAAAGGTCCGCTGGATCTTCATAAAGTGATAGAGTATGCTAACCAAAAAGGGATTGGCATTATTTTGTATGTCAACATGAAAGCTTTATCGAAACAATTGGATCAAATACTTCCTTTATATAAACAATGGGGAGTAAAGGGCTTGAAATATGGCTTTGTCGATGTCGGCGACCAATATTCGACAGCCTGGCTGCATCAGGCAATCCGTAAAGCGGCCAAATATGAACTCATGGTCGATGTTCATGACGAATACCGTCCGACCGGTTATTCCCGTACCTACCCGAACCTGATTACGCAGGAAGGTATCCGCGGAGATGAGGAAAGCCCGAACTTGAATCAGGCGATTTATACGTTATACAACCGTATGATTTGCGGGGCAGGCGATTACACGAACTGTTTTTTTTCCGAACGTGTGACGGAAAAGATGGGCGGACGTGCGGCTCAATTGGCTAAACGTATTGCCATTTACAGCCCGTGGCAGTTTATCTTCTGGTATGACCGTCCTTACAAGGCTCCGTCACGTGACGGAGGTGCCGGTTCAACTGAATCGGTGATTAAGACGGATGCTATAACCGACTTTTATTGTTCGATTCCTGTTGTATGGGATGATACCCGCTTTTATGAAGGCGATATGGATTCGTATGCGGTAGTTGCCCGCCGTTCGGCATCCGACTGGTATGTCAGCATCCTGAATGCCGGCGATAAACGGCAGGTCGTATTGCCGCTTGATATGTTGAAAGACCAGTCCCGGTATAAAGCGACTTTATATTATCAGGCACCGGGTAAAAAGAAAGAAGTTGTCAGCGTGAAGGAAATCAAATTGCAGGGACAGGAAAACCTTACGTTGGATGTGGAAGGTAACAGCGGTTGCGTATTGTACCTTACGCAAGATTGGCCCCAACGCTCTTACCAGGCCGGACCTGTCGACATGGAAGTTGTGCAGCGTGGAGATTCGGAGTTTCCTGTCGGTTTTTCGGCATTTTCGCTGGAGAGCCATTTTGTCTGGTGCGGTTCGGCTATCCGAGCGGAAGAGGATGGAAGATACTATCTGTTTTATTCTGCCATGGAGTCGGGAACCGGACATCCGCCTTTTGTTGATGCCTGGCTGTTAGGGTCGAAGATAGGGGTCGCTGTTTCCGATTCTCCTTATGGGGGATACAAAAATATTGGTTTTGTCTATAATAAGGACGGCTATACTCCGGACCGGAGTTCGTGGGATGCCCAGACCGTTTCGAATACACATATCAAGCGCTTTAACGGGAAATATTACCTGTATTACTGCGGTTCGGTAGACCCCGGAGAGAATGCCCGTATAAAAGGAACGCTGAGTAAAAGGGACCGTATCCAGCAAAACCAGAAATTGGGAGTGCTGTGTTTTAACTCCATAAAAGAATTGCTGGAGGGTAAATATACCTGTAACGAACAACCGTTGCTTATTCCCCGTTCGCGGGTAAAACCGAATAATGTGTTGGAACCGTCGCCGGAAGGAACAGCGGTGAAACCGGATAACCTTATCATGGTGAATCCGGCTGTCGTCTATTGTCCGGCAAACCGGAAATATTTCCTTTATTTTAAAGGGAATGTCTATGACCCCGGCTGGCGTGGTGTGCATGGTGTGGCCATCTCCGACGAACCCGCCGGCCCTTTCCGGGTATTGGACGATAATGTCTTTGAATTTGAAACAGGTACGGATCAGAAATTGAATGCCGAAGACCCGTATGTCTGGTATCACCGCAAAGACCGATGTTTCTATGCTGTCTTCAAAGATTTTACCGGAGGATTTACCCAAGGTAAGCCCGGTCTGGCTATCATGTATTCAAAAGACGGCCTTCATTGGGAATTGCCCGAGCACTCTTTATTTATGAACAAGGAGATTATCCTGAAGAATGGCGAACATGTCGATGTGGACCGTCTCGAACGTCCCCAATTGTTTTTAGATGAAAACGATGACCCTATAGTCCTTTATTCCGCCTGTTCCATCACCCCGTTAAATCAGAAGAAAGACGGTAGTTCGTTTAATATACAGATTCCGATAGTGAGGCAATAATAATCCATTAAAATAGCAAGATTGTTTATGCTGTCTTTTCGCTAATTAGTTGTAATTTTGTTCTCTTGAATAGACAATAAATTTTATTGGTCGATAATATAGTAGCCATCATAAAAATGAAATTAGAGACTCTGATAGCAGAATGCACCGCATACGATTTTAAATTGATGCTTGAAGAAAGGAAGCCTAAGAGTTGGGTAAAGAGTATAAGTGCTTTTGCCAATGGTTTGGGCGGTTCCCTTTTCTTTGGTATAGACAACGATGGTGTTGTCAGAGGTCTTGATGATATGCAGCATGTTTGTGAAACCATCAGTAGCAAGATTCGCGATTACATGGATCCATTGCCTGATGTAGAGATGATTCCACAAAGAATTGGCGACCTTGATATATTACAACTGAAAGTTAATGCAGGCAGTTATACTCCTTACTATTATATCGGTGATGGTCAGCGTATTGCTTTTGCTCGTGTTGGCGATGAAAGTTTGCCTGTGACAGCCGAACAGATGGTACGCTTGGTATTGAAGGGCTCAAATAAAACATTTGATTCCTTGTACACGGATTATAAAGTTGAAGACCATTCTTTCACAATATTGGCAAACACTTTTAAAACGCGTACAAGCCAAGAGTGGAATAAAAAATATCTTTTGTCATTTGGACTCGTCACGAACACAGAACGTCTCACTAATGCAGGTGCATTGTTTGCCGATGATTCTCCATTGTGGCAATCACGTCTGTATTGTACACGGTGGGACGGCAGGGTAAAGGGAGACGCTATTAATGATGCTGAGTTCACAGGTAATGTGTTGATGTTGCTTCGTGAAGGGATACTTTGTAAAATCAAACACAAAGAGAGGTTGGGAGAAATTGCCTAATGGGCGAAAAAATAAACCAGAGTATGCGGAACGCGCAGTTCTTGAAGCGATGGTTAACCATTTTATCCACCGAGACTATACTGTTATGGGGAGTGAGGTTCATCTTGATATTTATGATGACCGCCTTACTGTAACATCACCCGGAGGTATGTATAATGGTGCATTGATTCAAGACTTGGAGATTGCAGATGTTTCTTCCGAAAGACGCAATCTGATACTCGCAAATGTGATGGCACAATTGGACTATATGGAGAAGCGGGGCAGTGGACTTACACGTATTTGTAATGAGACCCAGGCTTTGGATGGGTATAGGGATGAACTAAAACCTGTATTCAAATCTACTTCAACTCAATTTCAGACCACCATCTTTGCCTCCTCCGACACATTGAATGTCGGAGAGCATGACGGAGACGTGTCGGAGACTAAACTCACAGAGCGACAGATGAAAATGCTTAATCTTATAAAAGAGTTACCAACAATCACCGCCAAGAAAATGTCGGAGACTTTGTCGGTGAGCCAACGCACAGTAGAACGCGATCTTTCTGCATTAAAAAATAAGGGAGTCTTAATGCGTGAGGGTAAAGATAATGATGGCCTGTGGCAAATACTAATAACAATGGGATAATACACAAAATAAACTTGATAGTTATATTATATGCTTGACTAATCATTCTTTGCACATAATTTTGAGACAATCTGATACAAATAGGACTATAGTGCTGCCTTATCCGGCACTATAGTCCTATTTGTATCAGCACTACTGTGCTACAACCGATTAGACCATATTGTCGCATCTCAAATCCGCCTTGTCGCATTTGTCAACAAATTGTCAACAAAAATCCGGACAAGTTGTGTAATTGCCTTGTACCTTTATTCGGTAAGGGCTCCGGAAGAAAAAGGCTATAATAAATTAGTCGAATGGAAAAGCAAATTACACATCTTTGTGGCGGGTACTATCGCTCGTTCAAGCAGTTTAAAATACATGTAGAAATGATGGATAATAATATGACTTTTTTGCAGGAATGCGCGCGTTTCCTGCTGGAAACGCATGAGGAAAAGAACGAGTTGAAGCAACGTTTCACGAACCTTTTCTTTGAAACCTATGGACAACAGATCGCCGGAGACTGCGGCTGTTCACACCTGGTTTTCGATCATCAACTGATCCCGGTAAGACAACCGGAATTTTTAATCGACCTGATGCACGCTACCCTGGATTTAGGGGTAATAGATTGTTCTTCAGATCATTTAGGCCGAAATCTTAATGCCATTTTCAAAACGAAATTCTCCTTGTCGACCTTCCAGAGAAAGTTGCGCGCCAATACCCTCAGGGAAAGTATGCTGTATGGAAAAATCAAATCATACAAGGACAAATAACCGGTCTGTACATAAAATAATCAACAGTAAACAGTAAGTTAAAAACGGCCGTTTTTCTTTCGGATACCTTCTTTTTTACGGTCTTAGCTGCAATATAATTATACTCTTTTGCCTTTTCCCGTTTACTACCTTTGCCTCTGTGATCTTTTAAACGATGAAAGAGGAAACCTTTATAAGAGTCTTTATATAAGATATTCTTTATATATTAATAAGAGTGTCCCGCCGACTGTCCCACGACTGTCCCAAAGGTTTCGTCTGTGTAGGGTTGAGTGTTTGAAAATGAGATATTTATGCAACTGTGATGCTGTCCCGTCCCTGTCCAGGTGACTGTCCCAGACTGTAACATGATTGTTTAACTTAAATCGCAAGAGATGAAAGGTGAAGATTATCAGAGTGTTAACTCTGGAAAAAGAAAGAAAGGTTTTTTGTGCGTCCCCAATTATTGGCTGGACGACTTTTACTCCGATGAACCGGAGCGGCGTAACAAGGCACGTATTTACCTCTGTTTGCTGAAACATGTTTATTTCGCGGACGGCGAGATCGTAGTCAACGGGCAGCGGATGCCTTGCCGTAAAGGGGAGTGGGTGACCACCTACCGGCAGCTGGAGCAGAAGACCGGGGTGGCGCGGACAACGATCAGCCGCTTGATCAAGCAGCTGGCAGAAGAGGGGAACATCCGTATACGTTACGACGGCCATTTTACCTTCGTGCAATTTCCTCCGGCAGGAGTTCCGAAAGATGTTCCCGCTTCCGACGGAAAAGAGCCGCCTCCCGCCAAGCCGACGAAGCCTCGTACTCCGCCTGCCGGCCGACCGAATTATAACAGATTTAAAGATAAAGAATCATGAAAAACGAACAACCGAAAAACGCCGGACAGCCAAAGACAGTCAGTGTCGCTGCCGGCAATTACATGAGTACAGACAATGGGATGCCTTCGTCCGAAGAGATGGAACAGGCCGTCGTATTGGCCATCCTGACGCAGAGCACTGCCATTTGCGAAGTGGGCAACCGTCTGCGTCCGGAGATGTTTACCAATCCTGCTTATTGCCTGGTTTACCGGGCGATGCTGGCGCTTTACCAGCATGAGGCGGATATCGATATGCTGAGTGTGGAACGGGAGATGCGACGGATCGACCCGGAGCATGCCACGCAACTGAACGGGCTGGCTTTTATTGCCGATGGCATGTTGAAGGTGCGCAATGCCCGTTTCATCAAGACGTATGCCGCCTGGGTGATCCGTTGCTGGGTGTTGCGACAGGCCATTGCCGGGATGACTGCGCGTATGGTCGAAGCGCGTGAACCGGGTGTCGACGTGATGGCATGGCTCAATGCTTCGCGTAAGGACCTGGAGAAGCTGGAAGAGGAATTTGCCGTGCATAGCACTACCCGCACGGCGGCCGAAGTGGGCGACCGGGTGCTGGCGGAGATTTATGACGAGCAGGAGCGGCGCCGTGCAGGCGAGCAATTGCAAATCACTACCGGTATCGATGAGTTCGATCATTATCTGGGCGGACTTTACCGCGGCGAACTGCTCGTGCTCGCCGGGCGTCCGTCGATGGGAAAGACGGTGCTGGCCCTTCACATGGCGTTGGCGGCGGCCCAACAGGGAAAGAAGGTTTGTTTCTTCAGCCTGGAGATGACCGAACGCCAGCTGATCAGCCGCCTGTTGTGTACGTTGAGCGGCGTGGAACCGGACAAGCTGCGTTTTAAACTGATGGATGCCGATGACCAGCAGCGGCTGGATAAGGCGGCAGCCGAACTGCGCAAGTTGCCTCTTTTCCTCAATTATTGCAGCGGTTGCGGGTTGGCGGAGATACGGGCGCGATGCATGGTGCTGAACCGCAAGCACAAGCTGGATCTGATGATTGTGGATTATCTGAACCTGGTCAACGTCAGTGCCGACCGGGGAGAAGTGAAGGACACGATGGACCTGGCCCTGGGCGAGGTGGCGGGCGGATTGAAGACGTTGTCGATGGAACAGAACGTCGCCTGCCTGGTCCTGGCACAGCTGAACCGTAACTGTGAAACGCGCACCGACCATATCCCGATGATGAGCGACCTGCGCAACTCGGGTGAGATTGAACAGATCGCCGACAGTATCGCAATGGTTTACCGTCCGGAACAATATGGCGAACTGAGTGACCCTGTTACCCGCGAATCATTTTATCATGTGGGCCGCTTTTTCATCATCAAGAACCGTAACGGCGGCACCGGCGAAGTGCGTTTCCGTTACAACGACAGTCTGACACAGATTTATCCGTATAAAAAATAAGATCATGAATATGCAACAACTGAAAGCCGCCAATCCGATAGAACGGGTGGCGGCACGCTACGGCACCTTACTGCGTTCCGGTGCCAATTACAAGATGCTTTGTCCTTTCCACGACGACCATCATCCTTCGCTCGGCATCCATGTGGGCGGACAGTATTTTAAATGCCATGCCTGCGGGGCGGGAGGCGATGTGGTCGGGTTGGTGATGGGGCTGGAGCGTTGCTCCTTTGCCGAGGCGGTGAAACGCCTGGGTGGGGATAGCCGTGGCGAAGCGGTCCCGGCAACCCGTAACGTACAGGAGCGTACAAAGCAAGCTGTGCCTGAGCCGACCCCGAAAGCGACTCCGGAAGCGACCCCGGAACAGGTGCTTGTCCGGAAACAGGGGATGGAGGCGAATGTCCGTTTTTTATCCTCCCTGGTCCCCTGTGCTTCGGGTCATACGGAATTGTCGGCTACCTGGCTCGACTTCGGTGTGGCGCAGGCAACGGCGTTTGTCCCCGATGACTATCGTTACCTGCGTAACCGTATCGTTTTTCCCATCTATAATGCGGCTGGCGGGTTGACCGGTTTCGGCGGTCGGCGTCCGATGGCGGCTTCGGAGGAGGAGCCTAAATACGTGAATAGTCCGAACAGCCTTTGGTTTGACAAGAGCCGGATGTTGTACGGTATCCACCGGGCAGCGGAGGCGATCCGCCGGGAAGGGTTCGCCTACCTGACCGAAGGGTATAAGGATACGTTGGCGATGCATGCGGCGGGGTTGACGAATACGGTGGCCTTGGGCGGTACGGCCTTTACGGAAAGACAGGCGGAGGTGTTGCGTGGTTTTTGTGGACGGGCGGTCCTTTTGCTGGATAATGATCCGGCCGGGTGGTCGGCGACGGAGCGTTTGTTGGCGCAACCTCCCGGCGGCTTATCCCTGGACAGCCTGCTGTTGCCTACGGCGAAGGATGCCGACGAGTTGTTCCGCCGGCTGGGGCGTGATGGTTTTAACCGGTACATGCGATTGCTTACGGAAGAGGTGGGGAAAGGGGAGAAACGTCTGCTGGCTTTCTGCCTGAAATATCCCGAAGTCGCCTCGCATATGGAACGGATGCTGGAGGAGGACGATCTGCCGTTTACCTCGGAGCCGTATCGGAATTTATTGCATTTCACGGCGCAGGGTGTGGCTGTTTCCGACCTGCCTGTCCCCGAATCCCTGTTAGCGGAAATCCTTTCCGTTCTTCTTCCGGAGCTACCGCTTCCAGCCGGAGTACCGGCATCCCTGTTGAGTGAAGAGGAAGGTACGGTCTGCCATGAACTGGCCGGACATTTCCGCCTGGAATATTACGAAGAACGTATCCTGAGCGAAACCGCCTGCCTGAACGGACAGCTTCGGGCGGCAACGCCTGCCGACGGCTTCCGTCCCGCCTTGCTGGCAGACCTTTCCCGCCATATATCCCTGCTGGTCCGTCTGGGGGAAGACCTCCAGCGAACGCCGGTGGTGGAGAGGAGGTGGTTGCAGTGAATGTTACCGGATGCTTCGCTTGACGCTCACCAGATGAGGCCTTTCATAGAACGCTTTGCGTTCTCCTGGGATTGCCGATACCGATTATCTCGCAAATACGACAAACAAGTAGAAATACCGACAAACAAGTACAACCACCGACAGTCACCGACAATGGCGGACTGCGCTTTTCCGCCGGGGCGTATCTTTACGATGTAATATTACAAGAGAGAGTAAAACAGATTCAGTAACTTTTTAAATCGTAAAATTATGTCAGTAAAGTATCGATTGGTATTGCGGAAGGATATGACCAAAGGGGCGGCAGCCGATGCAAAGTTGTTTTATGCAGCGAGCAGTTCGAATGGAATGTGTGACCTGGCTAGTTTGTGTGAAATCATTGCCGACCGTTCGGCAGCTACCGCCGGAGATGTGAAGCTGGTGCTCGACGGGCTTCTGTTTGTGGTAAAGCAGAAGTTACAGGACGGGCAGACGATCCAGCTGGGTGACCTGGGTTATTTCCAGGCAGTGTTGGGAAGTAAGGGGTCGCCTACGAAAAAGGAGTTTACCACAGATTTGGTGAGGCGGCCGCGTGTCGTCTTCCGTCCGGGCAAGACCCTGTTGGAGCTGGCCAAGAAGTTGAAGGTAGAACGTATGGTGCTCGATAAGAACGAACCGGATTCGGGGAGTGGCAGCGGTGGCGGAGATCGCCCGGAAATAGAATAGGCACCGTAGCCGGGATGCGGTCTGTCAGCATCCCGGTGGTCCCAGGTGGCGGAAGATACAGGCTGCCTGTTTAGGCGTCAGCAGCTTACGTCCGGGTTTCCAGCCATTGGCAGCCAGTTGGGACAATAGTTCCTGGCTGACCCCTATCCAGCGGGCGAGTTGCCTGGAGGCACTTTCGGGTTTGACATGCGGGAAATAGAGGATAGCCAGTTCCTGGTAACCCCATGACCGTTCTTTCCCGTAATCGGATTCGGTAGTCTGTTCTTCTGTATTCATAATATACTTTTCTTGAATGATTTACTGTTTCAAATATAGTGAATTATTCTTTGAATGTCAAGCTTTGTGTGATGTTTTATCCGGCTAAATTGAGTTTTTTATGACAAAATATGAGTTTGTAAAACGTTTCCTTCCGGAAGCCGAAGCTGCGGAGAAACGGTTCCATCTGAATCCGGTCGTTATGCTGGCACAGGCTGCCATCGAGTCGGGGTGGAATGAAAGTAACCTGGCGAAATTACATCGTAACCTGTTCGGTATTACCGGATATGGCCCGTCCAACGAGTTCTGGCACGGTTGCCGGGTGGAATTGGTCCCGCGCGGATTGCCTTTCCGCAAGTATTCCGATACGCAGAGTAGCTTTCTGGATTATGCCCGGCTGATCGTTACGGCTTATCCGGCCGCTGCCGCAGTCAGTTATTATCCTTCTGCTTTTGCGCATGAAATTGCGTACAGCAAATATATCAGCGAAGTAAACGGCGATAACCGGACCGCTTACTGTCATTTGCTCGACCGTCTGTCGGTTGCGATCGGCAAGCTGATCAAAGCACCGGTGTGTTGATTATCTTCTACCAGTAAATTTTTATCGTATGAAAACACTTCGTATTGTTTGTAATTTCCTTTTATCCTTGGTGCAGGCCCTGTTTCCCCGTGGCCTGAAAGGGAGGCACAGCTGCCCAGGCGATCCCGTGGCTGGCGCTGATAGCACTGTTGTCGCTTCTTCTGAAGCAGACGGAGGTGGCGCTGGCAGCCATCGGCGCGATCTTGTCGATCATCCGTCCGGGGAGTCCGCCGGGGACTCATCCGCCACAGAATCCGCATTAGAGGAACCTCCTCCGGCAACCACGGCCGGTAATTTGATGGGGTGGCTGTTGATCGGGGCAGTGGCGGTGAAACTGTTCTGTTGAAAAGGTATAGGGCTGCATGTATCCGAATGGGTGAATGCAGCCCTATTTGTACAAAATAATCCACTGAATTGGCAATTATATGCTATTTTTTGCGGGGGAATGGGGGACTAACTTTGTAATAAATAATATACATCATGATAATTTATTGGATAAAGAAGTAAGTAAATAAACGATTCAGATCGTTTTCGTACTGAATATTGTTATACCGATGATTCTGATCTTATGAGAGCGAGTGGAGAAAAGGGAAAGCTGAAGCCCCAGGACGAGGTGGAATTATTTAAAAAGATTTATGTAGCTTATACCCCTGATTTAGTGGCTACAGCGGCACGCTATGTCAGTATGTCTGTGGCGGAGGACCTGGTGCAGGAATTGTTTCTGAAAGTGTGGAATCAGAAGCTCTTTTTATGTGTTAAGGCATTGGAACTACGTTACTTCCTGTTTGCTTCTCTCAGAAATTCTTGTCTGGACGTGTTGAGACATGAAGAAGTGAAACTTGGATATATCGATTACTATAAAAAGAACCTGGAAATGGAGATCCTTTCCTGTTCCGACCAGCCTTTTTATTATGCAGAAGAAAATAATAACCTGGATGCTCTTTTCAGGGAAGTGAATAAATTGCCACCAAAATGCAGGGAGATATTTCTTGAATCTTATATTGACGGGAAAAAATCGGCAGAGATTGCCCGTGAGAAATGTATATCACAACGGACTGTGGAGGCACAATTGTATAAAGCCCTGAAAATGCTCCGCAGTGCACTGGCCCTACTAAGTTTATTTTTTTCTCTTTTGAGTAAGTAAATATAGGATAAAGCACGTTTTGAGTATAGAAATGCAAAAATCATGGATAATAAAGAACATATCGATTTTGAGGAGTCGTTGATCCGGTATCTTCAGGGTACGGCTGATGCTCAGTCTTTGCAACAGTTGCTTGAGGTTGTCAGGAAGTCGGAAGACAAGAAGAATGAACTGGCACGGCTGAAAGCAATTTACGACTCTTTGTCTGTACAGGTCGATGCATTGAAGTATCCGATAGATGCCAGCTGGGAAAAGATGAGGCAGAAGATAGATTCGGAAATACCTGCGACAAAACCAAAAAGCCCGACGTTCAGGAATATTATCACCTTGTGGTCGTATGCCGCAGTCTTTTTACTGGCTGTATTATTGACAGGACAATATTTTTATTATCAGAATAAAAGTCAGCGGGCAGAACCCCAGGATAGCTACACCCGGTTTGTGGTGGAAAAAGGCAGTGGGAAAAGTTCCCTGTTCTTGCCTGACGGGACAAAGGTGCTGCTGAATGCCGGAACGACGATTCAGTATCCGACACGGTTTGATCAGAAGGAACGGACTGTCATGTTGGAGGGCGAAGGGTATTTTGAGGTGGCAAAGGATGAACAGAAGCCGTTTGTCGTCCGGCTGAAAGGATATGATATAAAAGTTCTGGGAACTGTCTTTAACGTTAAGGCTTATCCGGACATGGATTATTCGACTACTTCCCTTATTTCCGGAAAAGTGTTTCTAACTTCCTATGATACGGAAGGCGTTGTCTGTAACGAACAGGTCCTGCGGCCGAGCGAGACTGCCCGGATCGACAGGCAGAGCGGAGTTATTACGACCTATCGGGGAGATGAAGACTTCCAGCTGGCTTGGACGAAGGGACTTTATAAATTCAAGGATAAGCCTTTCTCCGAAGTCGTAGCGGAGCTGGAACGTCTTTATGACGTCACGATTCTGATTGAAGATGAAAAACTAGCCCGGTCCATTTTTACAGGAAGTTTTGTACTGGAGAATACAATAGAAAAAGTGCTGAAACCTTTGGGACAGTATAATAAGTTCCGGTACAAGATGGAAGGACAGGTTATCTGTATTTACCCTAAATAACAATCCCTGATGTCTAACTTTAAAATAACAGAACCATGGAACCACCCTACTGATCAGCCTAAAGAAAAATTCGGGAAATGCGAGGCACCTCCCGAACTATTATTCATTTCAGTCCTTCCGGCAACGTCGGCAAAACAGTAACGGAAAGACTTCAAACTTAAAATAATACACAAAAATATGGAAAAATATCAAGAGTGGGGCTTTTTGTCTCCAAAAATAAGGCGTATCATGAAATTAACACTATTATTTACGCTGTTGTGCATACTGCACATCTCTGCTAATACTTATGCACAAACCACTCAAGTATCGGTAGACGTACAAAATGGTACTTTCTATGATGTGGTGAAACAAATTGAAAAACAGTCGGAATATCTTTTTTTCTACAATAGTAAGGATATCCCGAATGATTTGCCGGTTAGTCTCCAAGAGACTAAATCCAATATCACTGTGATATTGGATCATCTGGTAAAGGAATATAATTTATCGTATAAGATAAATGACAGGCATATATTCCTTACTAGAAATACAGCAGTTCAACAACAAGGAAAGCGAATAACGGGAACGGTAAAAGACCCGAACGGGGAACCTATTATCGGGGCTAATGTTATGGAGAAAGGGACAACGAACGGGGTTGTGACTGATATCGACGGGAAGTTCATTCTTACAGTGGCGGATAAGGCTGTGTTGCAAGTTTCTTATATCGGTTATATCAGCCAGGAATTGCCGGTGAGCAACCGTTCTGATTTTGCGATATTGCTGAAGGAAGATTCTCAAAATCTGGAAGAGGTGGTAGTTGTAGGCTATGGTACTCAAAAGAAGGCTACATTGACCGGTGCCGTCAGCAATATAGGTAATGAAGAATTGATTAAGACTCGTAGTGAGAATGTAAAGAATATGATTTCCGGGAAGATAGCCGGTGTCCGTGTCGTTCAGAAATCAGGGGAGCCGGGAAGTTATAATACGGATATGCAGATTCGTGGTATGGGTGCTCCGCTGGTAATTATTGACGGTGTTCCCCGTTCGAATATGGACCGCCTGGACCCCAATGAGATCGAATCGTTTACGGTGTTGAAAGATGCTTCGGCTGCTATTTATGGTGTGAAGGCGGCAAATGGAGTAATAATCATCACGACTAAAAGAGGGACAAGTTCAAAATTAACATTGGAGTATACTGGTTCTGTTGGCTGGCAACAGGCATCTAACATTCCCGAAACATTGAATGCTGCCGCTTGGATGGAACTGACAAACGAAAATTCCATAAATAAGGGCGGTAGCCTTATGTTTTCAGCAGAAGATATAGCTGCTTATCGTAATGGTTTAAAACCTGAAACCAAGTGGTCTGATGTCGGTTTTGATAAGATCGCACCCCAGACACAACATAGTATCAGTGCTCAGGGAAAATCGGAAAAGATAGACTACTTCCTGAACTTTGGTTATATGAAACAAGACGGCTTCTACTCCAGTGGCGACTTGAACTATGAACGATATAACGTAAGGGCTAATATTAACGGTCAGATAACGAAGAACCTGAAAGTCGGTATGCAGTTGAATGCTATGATGGGAACCAAGAATGAACCGGTAATGGATGCCTGGGAAGTTTATAAAGCAGCGTGGATGCATGTTCCGACTCTGCCTGTTTATGCCAATGACAATCCGGCTTACTTACAACAATTACCTGGCGCTTATCATCCTATTGCGCTGACTACCGCAGATATTAGCGGCTTCAGGAAAAACCAACAGAAACTGTTTCAGGGAACTTTTACCTTGGATTATTCGGTACCTTTTGTAAAGGGACTCAATGTGGGAGCTATGTATAGTTATGATTATGACAATTCTGATAACCGTTTATCCAGAAAAGAATATACATTGTATGAATATGACGGGGCATCCGATACTTATCAACCTTATAAAGCTTATTCTCCGTCGTTAATACAACGCAGTTATGGAAAAGTGGAGAGAACTTTGTTACAACTAAAGTTGAATTATGAAAGAACATTTAATGAGGATCATAATCTGAAGATTCTGGCTTTATATGAAGAAACGACAAACCGTTCAGATAACTTTGCTGCTCAGAGGGATTTGCCAATGGATGCAGTTGATCAGATATTTGCCGGGAGTTCGACCAATCAGCAAGCAACAATGAATACAGACCCTAAAGTCTTTTTCGATATGGCCAATAAAGCGTTTGTCGGCAGGATAAACTATGATTACAAATCGAAGTATCTGGCAGAATTCAGTTTCCGTTATGACGGTTCATCCAAGTTTGCCAAAGGTTCTCAGTGGGGATTCTTTCCGGCATTTTTGGGAGCTTGGCGTATATCGGAGGAGTCTTTCTTCAAGAATACGGAAGCATTGTCGTTTATAAACAATGTGAAGATACGCGGTACTTACGGTATCTTGGGAGACGATGATGCATCAACTTATCAGTTCCTGTCGGGATATACGTATCCGAGCGGAGGTTATATGTTTGATGGTTCTTTTATCAGTGGTTTAGGCTTCCGTGGCATGGCTAACCCGAATATAACGTGGTTTGAGGCCCATACCGCTGACCTCGGTTTAGATATTGACATGTGGAACGGATTGTTGAGTTTCCAGGGAGATATATTTAGCCGTAATAGAAAAAATTTGTTGGCAACCAGATCGTTGTCCGTACCTGGAACGCTGGGAGCCGCTTTACCTCAGGAAAACCTGAATGGTGATTTAACAAGAGGCTTTGATATAAGCTTGTCACATACAAATACGATTGGTGATTTCCGTTATACGGTTTCTGGTAATTTATCTTATTTCAGAACGATGGTAAAACATCAGGAAAGAGCTTTGTCCAATAACTCGTATCGTAATTGGCGTGATAATTATAATGACCGGTACAATGACTTTTACTGGGGATATGAATTTGTGGATTATTTCCGTAATATGGGACAAATATGGTCGGCACCTATTCAGGATAATAAAGGAAACTCGATTCTTCGCCCGGGTGATTACATGTATGAAGACTGGAATGAGGATGGCGTAATCGATGATAATGATGCAAGACCTATTGATTTGAGCGGAGACCCGCGTATTAATTTTGGTTTCACTTTGGCAGGAACGTATAAAGGCTTTGATGTGAATTTATTATTCCAGGGAGCTGCCAAGGGGACAGTCATAAACCAAGTACAAATGGAAAGGCCGTTGACTTGGGATCGAGGGGGGCTTTCCATGTTTATGGACCGGTGGCATACAGCAGAGATGGGTGCAGATACGAAAGATCCTAATACGGAATGGATTCCGGGATATTATCCGTCAACAAACAACGGTGGCGAAACAACGAACTATTGGACCTCTTCCCGTAGTATTCAAAATGTCAATTATCTTCGTTTAAAGAGTGCTGAAATAGGCTATACATTCCCCCAGAATTGGATGCAGAAAGTGGGAGTGCAAAATTTGCGGCTTTACTTTAATGCATATAATTTGTTTACTCTGACGGGATTGAAATACATAGATCCGGAGCATCCGAGCGATAGTTATAGCTGTTTATATCCTATTACAAAAACGTATAATATAGGTGTGAACGTAACATTCTAAATTTTAATAATGAATAATCATGAAGAAATTAATAGTATCTCTATTTATAGCGATGTTAGGAACCAGTTGTAATACGCTGGATGTTCCTCCTTTGAATATCATTCAGGACAAGGATATCTTTGCTTCCGAGTCTGGTATTACTGCATATATGGCTTCTCTGTATAACGATATGCCGATACAAGATCATCAGGCTACTGTTAATGGGTTTAATAACTATTGGAATAGTTGGCCTCAGGCAGGGCATATGTCGGGAGAATTATTGAACAATATGCTTTTCTTTGTGTGGGATTCCCCTTCAGGTGGCATGTTTCAGTTTTGGGCTTACGACCGGGTTAGAAAAATAAATTACTTTATAGAGAATATGCCTCTTTATAAGGCCGATTTCCCGGAAGATAAGATCAATGCCTGGCTGGGAGAAGCCTATTTTTGTCGTGCTTATTACTATTTAGCAATGGTAAACCGATATGGAGCTGTACCTTTGGTAAAAGAGGTGAAAAACTATCCGGAAACAAGTATTGAGGAATTACAGATTCCTCGAAATACACAGCAGGAAGGATGGGATTTTGTTGCTGAAGATTTGGATAGAGCAATAGAACTGTTGTCTGAAGAAAGTTTGACGCAAGGACGTGTAAATAAATATGTAGCTTATGGATTAAAATCAAGAGCGATGCTTTATGCGGCATCTCTTTGTCAGTTTGATACTCCGGTCAGTGGCTATGAAGAACTTTTAGGTATGCCGGCTTCTAAAGCACAAAGCTATTATCAGGCAGCATACGATGCTGCTTCTAAATTAGACGGAAAATATTCATTATATAATAAGTATACTGATAAGTTTGAAAATTATTGGAACTTGTTTTTGGATGAAGACAATCCGGAAGTGATATTCGCCAAATATTATAAGTATCCAGAGCGTGCTCATAGTTGGGATGTACATCAAATACCGTTCCAGATAAGAGGGCCGGAAGGATATTCCGGTATTTTGAACCCCACATTGGAAATTGTTGAATTGTTTGATGATATCAATGGTAATCCATTCGTGTTAAAAACAACGGATGAAAAAGGTTCCCCCATTCGTTATGACAATCCGTATGATATTTTTAAAGATGTAGAACCACGTTTAAAAGCTAGCGTGATTTTACCGAACGATACTTATAAAGGAGAAGTTATTGAGATAAGAAAAGGAATTTGGACCAGTTATCCGGATGGTGAGTTGAAAACTACAACCGATTTCTCCGTAATGTATAAAGATATGCCGGTCATGGGTAAAAGTGGTATGGGGCATAATGAAACGACTACGACGGGTTTCTTTGTTCGAAAATATCAGGATCCTAATTTACCTAATAGCCAGGTCGTTCATGGGCATTCTACTACACAATATATCGAAATGCGCTATGCTGAAATCTTGTTGAATAAAGCAGAAGCTGCTTTCTATTTGGGAAAGAAGCAGGAGGCATTGAATTTAATTAATCAGGTAAGGGAAAGAGCCGGTGCAAAATTGTATACCTTGGATCAATTGACAGAAGAAAATGTCCGTAAGGAAAGGCGTATGGAACTGGTATTCGAGAAACATAGTTACTGGGATTTACGCAGATGGAGAATTGCTGATAAATTGATGAATAATAAAAAATATACGGCTTTGTGCCCGTATTATATCTATGACGAAGGTAAGTATATCTTTACCAAGGAGGAGGTAGGTACCACTTACACGTATGATGTGAAAGTAAATTATGCAAAAGTACCGGATGGTGAAATAGCAAAGAATCCGAATTTATTACCCAATAATCCAGGTTATTAATTAATAATTATGACAATATGAAAAGAATAAGTTTATTAATGTGTATGATGTTTGCATTGGGCATGATGTCATGTGGTGATATAGATAATATGGATGGTCCTGATGCCGCCATTTCCGGTTGTTTGATTGATGATGTTACGGGTAAACCTTTAATTACAGAGCAACCGAATGGTTTCAGGATCAAGATGGTTGAAACGAGCTGGAGTGAATCTGCAACACCGGAATATTTCTGGGGAAAGGCTGATGGTACATTTAAAAACACTAAAATATTTAGTGCTACTTATGATGTGCAACCGGTTGAAGGTGCCTTCTTTCCTGTTGATCCAGTGTCGGTAAAGATCAAGAAGTCTGAAAATATAGATTTTAGAGTGACTCCTTGTCTGTCGATCCATCCGAATCGGATAGAGATTGTGGGGGATGCGATTCAAGTAGAATGGAATATATCAAGACCGAAAGTTGGTGATAAAATATTGGATACCCGTGTATTTGTGGTTCATGATAATCCGAATGTAGGTACGAATTATTTTACAACGGCATTGAGTCCGATAATCGATTTGAGCAGTGTATCGGACGAAGAAGCCTTGTCTGCGACATATAAACAGACTATAACAGGGTTGACTAAAGGAAAGACTTATTATGTGAAGATTGGTGCGCGAACGAATAATTCAAGTAAGCGTTATAACTTTGCGGAAACGGTTAAGTTGGAATATTAATTGTTGTTTGCTCTAAGATAGCGTGTGTACATTCAATTGTAACAACAGTTATTGACACAATGATAGCCAATAACTGTTGTTATTGTTTTAAAACGATAAATTAATATCATGAGAGAAATTCTGTATCTTTTTCTAGTATCCAGCTTGTGTTGTAATATATTGCAAGCAAGAGAGTATCATGTATCTCCCAAGGGGAGTGATAATAATGCCGGGACGGTGGAGGCTCCTTTCAAAACCATCAATCGGGCGGCTCGAAAGGCATTACCCGGCGATGTGGTGACGGTACATGAAGGGGTGTATCGGGAATGGATAAAACCGATGTATGGCGGAACCAGTGACAATCGGCGGATTGTTTATCAGGCAGCCGAAGGGGAAAAGGTGGATATTAAAGGTTCTGAAGTGATCAAAGGGTGGAAGAAAGAGGGAAAAGGCATTTGGAAGGTGGTGATTCCTAACACGCTATTCGGTGATTTCAATCCTTATAAAGAACTGTTTGATGGCGACTGGATTATCAATGATGGGCGTGTCACTCATTTGGGGGAAGTCTACTTGAATGGAGAGGCGTTCTATGAAGTGGATTCTTTGAGTAAATTACAACATCCGAAGCCGCATATATGCAAGGCGGATCCGGAGGGAACGACCGACTTTTGGTATTGTGAAACGGATGACAAAAACACGACCATCTGGGCTCGTTTCGGTACCGCAGACCCCAATAAGGAATGTGTCGAGGTGGTAGCCCGTCCGACCTGTTTTTATCCGGATAAGCAGCAATTGGACTATATCACCATCAAAGGGTTTGAAATGAGCCAGGCCGGAACGAAGTGGGCTTCGCCGACGAATGAACAGGTGGGGGTAATCGCTACGCACTGGTGTAAAGGTTGGATTATAGAAAATAATATCATTCACGATGCCAAGAGCACAGGCATTACGTTGGGCAAGGAGCGTACAACCGGCGACGGGGTACTTCCTGCTGATGATGCCGACGGCGTGAAGGATGGACATATCTCTTATATAGAAGTCGTATTCAACACGACACGCCATGGCTGGAACAAAGAAACGATAGGTTCTCACATTGTTCGTAACAATACGATCTATAATTGCGAACAAACGGCCATTTGTGGAACGATGGCTGCTTTCAGCGAAATCTACGGCAATCATATCTACAATATTCACGTAAAGGATCAGTATAACGGGTATGAGATTGCCGGGATCAAGTTCCATGGGGCGATTGATGCCGTGATACGGGACAACCGTATCCATGATTGTACATCGTTTGGTATGTGGTTGGATTGGATGACGCAAGGAACACGGGTGTTGAGCAATTTGATGTATAATAATGGAAATGATTTGTTCATAGAGGTGTCCCATGGCCCGTATATTGTGGACAACAACCTGTTCCTTTCCTCTCAATCACTTATGCAATCAACGGATGGGGGAGCTTACTTGAATAATCTTTTTGGGGGAAGGTTGACCTTGCAAGCAGACTATACCCGTTTTACCCCTTATCAATTGAACCATTCTACCGAGCTTAAAGGGGTTAGTCCGATAAAACATGGCGACCTGCGTTTTTATAACAATATTTTTGTAGGAAGGGGTGATAAGGAGTTATATGGCTTGGATTTCTTGAATGAAGTGAAAGGACCTATTTATGCCGAAGACAATCTGTTCTGTAATGGTGCTCGTCCCATGAAAGAGAAAGAACAGGGTGTGGTGGAAGATACGTTTAACCCTTCTTTCAAAGTGGAAGAAGTTGGGGATGAAGTGTATATTACATTCGAAGGGGAAACTAAATTGTCTCGGTTGAAAGGTAAACCGGTCAATACGGAACGTTTGGGAGTAGCCAAGTTGACGACCTATCCGTTTGAAAATGCCGATGGCACTCCGTTTTTATTGGATAAGGATTTTTGGGGAAAAGAGAGATCAACAGTTTCGCCTTCTATAGGTCCGTTTGAAATATTATCAGGTAATCGTATCAAAGTTTGGTGATGTTTGGCAAGCAATAATAATCCACTAAATAAGCAGCTATTTGCTATTTTTCATAGTGATAGCTGCTTTTATATTTGTAACTTGAAATGAAATATTCATGCCATGAAAAAATAAATCTATGTATATGAAGCGAATTGTATTATTTCTCCTGATTGTATTGGGAGGATTTTTTCAACTTAAAGGACAGGAAGTAAATACCTCTGTCGAGAGAGTGTATGTTGTTTTCAAAACACATTTGGATGTCAGTTTTACCGATTTGAGTTCCGTGGTAACCCAGCGTTATATAACGGAATTTATACCGAAAGCATTGGAGGTGTCGGAAAAGCTACGTGCAGAGAATGCTAGTGAAAAATATGTTTGGACAACAGGGGCGTGGCTGATCTGGAAATATCTCCATACGGCATCACCTCAGGAAGTGGAACGCCTGGAGGCTGCTATCCGGCGAGGAGATATCGTTTGGAATTCGGTACCCTATACGGTCGAATCGGAATCGATGAACCTGGATTTGTTTGAAACCTGCCTGCTATTGTCGCATAAGCTGGATGAAAAATACGGAAAGAAAACGATTGCTGCTAAAATGACGGATGTGCCTGGACATACACGCAGCATTGTGGCCCCGATGAGCCGTGCCGGTATCCGTTTCCTGCATATAGGCGTGAATCCGGCTTGCCCGATTCCTTCCGTACTTGAATTCTGCCGTTGGAAGGATACGGATGGCAGTGAACTGATCTTGGTTTATCAGCAGGATTATGGCTCGGAGAATGTACTACCGGGTGGAAAATCGGTCATCTCGATCAATTTTACCGGAGACAATCACGGTCCTCACTCATATGAAAAGGTGAAGGCTATTTATGCCGATTTGCATAAACGCTATCCGAAGGCCCGTCTGATAGCTTCTTCTTTCAATGAAATAGCGGAGGAACTGATAACCATGCAGGATCAGTTGCCGGTAGTTACTTCCGAAATAGGGGATACCTGGATTTACGGCTATGGAAGTGCTCCGGTACGGATGGCGAAATTCAGGGCGTTGTCAGAACTCTATTCCAACTGGGTGCGTGAAAAGAAAATAGATAAAAACAGTGATACGGCACTCGATTTTGCGTTGGAGCTAGGATTGATAGCCGAACATACGCAGGGGGTCGATGTGAAAACCCACCTTCAGAATTGGGACAAGTATGATATGGATCTTTTCCTTCCGGCACGCTCTACCGCGCCTTTCCAAAAGGCGGAGGCATCGTGGAAAGAATTGGATGACTATGTTTATAACGCGATCCAGTATCTGCCTCAAAATTTGCAAGAAGAGGCATTGGCTGAAATGAAAAAGATTGACCGGGTGGAAGCTCCTTCGTTCACGAAGAAAGCGAAAGTGGTCTCTTCTACTCCTTGGCAGGCATCGGTTTTGAAAAACGGTGCGTTGAAGATCGAAGGGCTGTCTTACCAGATGTGTGATGCCAATGATTATAAAAACTATCTGGATAACTACTTGCGTGCTCATTACGGATGGGCTTTGGCAGATATAGGTAAGCCGGGATTGGATAAATCGAAAGCCGTAAGCGTTTCTCTTCTCGCGCAGACGGTCAAACAGGAGATCCGTAAAGATAAAAAAGGGATACGGACAGTCAGCGAACTTGTTTTCCCGGAGCATTCGGGTGTCGACCGGCGGGTATACCCGGAGAAGATGTATGTGGACGTATTGGAATATAAGAACGGGAAAAAGACAGAAGTCGCATTGACTATCCAAGGGAAACCCGCTGTCCGTTTGCCGGAAGCCTATTGGTTGTCTTTCAATACGGATGATATCCTTACCATCGTGGCGGAAAAAGTCGGTGGGCGTGTCGATTTATTCGATGTGGTGGAAAAGGGGAATCGTCAGCAGCACGGAATCGACCGTTATGTGGATCTGGTGACTTCATCCGGAACCGTCCGTATATGGAGTGAAGCCGCTTTTCTTGTCAATGTAGGCGAAGCAAAGGGGATAAACTACTCATTGAAATATCCTGCCAAAGAGGGAGGCATTCATTTTAATCTGAGTAATAATCTTTGGAATACAAATTTCTGCATGTGGAACGAGGGCTCGTTGACTTATCGTTTCACAATCGAACAAATCGATTGATTACTGCTTTGTACTAGATCCGCACATTCCTTACCGGTAAGGAACAAGTGGAGTTACCACTAAGGAATGCGTGGAGTCAGTACTAGGGAACAGGTGGCGTCAGAACTGACGCATGTATGGAGTCAAATGATAAAAAAGAAATAAACGTATGAAACTTATACAAAGAATAGGATTACTTTTCATGTGTGCGGTCGGTAGCCTGGCCGCTTTCGCTCAAACGAAACCTATTTATCAGGATGCAACCCGGCCGATGGAAGAACGTATTGAGGATGCTTTATCCCGTATGACGGTAGAGGAGAAGGTGAGACTGTTGCATGCTAATGGCGGATATCGTTCTTGGGGTGTTCCCCGTTTGGGAATACCGGATAATAATCCCACGGACGGACCGGTCGGATTGCGTCCGGAAATGGAGTGGAGCAACTGGAATAATGCCCATGCAAACAACGATTCCTGCACGGCTTTTCCTTCTATGATTTGTTTGGCTGCGACTTGGAATCCGGAAATGGGGGTGTTGTTTGGCAAGGCATATAGCGAGGAAGCGTTATACCGCAACAAGAATATCATCTTAGGGCCGGGTGTGAATATTTTCCGTACTCCAATGAATGGCCGGAATTTCGAGTATATGGGCGAAGACCCTTATCTGGCTTCCAAGATGGGCGTGTCTTATATTCAGGGCGTCCAGTCGAACCATGTGGCTGCCTGTGTGAAACATTTTGCGGTGAACAACCAGGAGATCAATCGTTATAGCATCAATACGCTTGTCGATGAAAGGACATTGCATGAAATCTATCTACCTGCATTTAAGGCGGCGGTTCAGGATGGAAAGGTCTGGACGGTGATGGGGGCTTACAATCAGTATAACGGGCAGCATTGTTGCCATAACAAATATCTGCTGGAAGACATTCTTCGTAAGGAATGGGGGTTTGACGGTGTGGTATTATCTGATTTTGGTGGGACACATAATACGGAAGAAGCCATATTCAATGGGTTGGATCTGGAGTATGGGACACACTTAGGTTCTGCTGGAGCGTTTGACAACTATTATTTGGCCGATCCTTATCTGAAACTGATCCGTGAGGGAAAGGTGGGAGAGAAGGAACTGAATGAGAAGGTCAGACGTGTCCTGCGCATGATGTACCGGACCAATATGTCGGCCGACCGTCCTTGGGGATCGTTGGCTTCGGCAGAGCATATCGAGGCGGCCCGTCGGATAGCCGAAGAGGGAATTGTATTGTTACAGAATAAAAAGAATATGCTTCCGTTAAATCCGGCGAACTTGAAGAAGATACTGGTCGTTGGCGAGAATGCCGTTCGGACAACTGCCAATGGCGGTGGTTCGTCTGAAGTGCAGGCTAAATATGAAGTAGTACCCTTGGAAGGAATTCGTAATTGGGCGGGCCGGCAAACGGAAATTGTGTATCAAGCCGGGTATTCTTCCCGGAAAGGGGTGTCGGCAGACAGCTTGAAGAGGGAAGCCGTTCAGGCGGCCAAAGAGGCTGATGCGGTCGTGTTTATAGGTGGTCTGGCGAAAGAGGAAGGATTGGATAGCGAAGGGGCTGACCGGAAATCATATGAACTTCCTTATGGTCAAAATGACTTGATATCGGCATTGGCCGACGCTAATCCGAGATTGGTGGCCGTAATGATTAGCGGGAATGCCTATGCAATGCCTTGGCTCAAGGAGGTACCGGCTATTCTTCAGGCTTGGTACGGTGGTACGGAGAGTGGTAATGCTATTGCTTCGGTTCTTTTCGGGAAGACGAATCCTTCCGGTAAATTACCCTTTACTTTCCCGGCTCGTTTGGAAGATAATGCCGCTCATGCCATGGGGGCTTATCCCGGGGATGGAAAGACGGTCGAGTATAAAGAGGGTATTTGGGTTGGTTATCGGTGGACTGAAAAAGAAAAGATCCAACCGCTTTTCGCGTTTGGCCATGGGTTGAGCTATACAACGTTCAAGTATGGGAAAATATCTCTTAGCAAGGAGGTGATGAATGAGTCTGACCAGCTGGTCGTGACAATTCCTGTGACCAATACCGGTTCTTGTGAGGGAGCGGAAACCGTTCAATTGTATATCAACGATCAAAAGGCATCCTTACCTCGTCCGGTAAAAGAGTTGAAAGGGTTTCGGAAAGTCAGGTTAGCACCCGGTGAAACTTGTAATGTCTCTTTTGTCGTGGATAAGGAATCGTTGAGCTATTATGATCCGGTAAAACATGGCTGGGTGGCTGAACCGGGAAAATTCCAGGCATTGGTCGGTTCGGCTTCGGATGATATAAAAGCTAAAGTTATCTTTGAATTGAAATAATATATTTGTGTCAGAGGCGTTTTTTGTAACAGTCCATGCCAATAGTTTTACAACCTGAAATTCTGCCTCCTGAACTCCATCGGCGAAAGCCCCATCACATTGGAGAATGTGCGGGAGAAATATTGAGATTCTTTAAAACCGAGCTTGTGAGCGATCTGATTCACCTTCATATCAGTCTGGATCAGTAACTTGCAGGCTTTGTTTATTTTCAGGCGTGTGAAATAATCCATAGGGGAGTGGCCTGTCTCCTTAACGAATTTGCGGTAGAAGTATGATTCCGAATATCCGCAGAAATTAGCGAAATCGGCCAGCTTGAGGTTACTCTCGATATTATCGTTCATAAAATGTACGACGCGGTTCATCACATTTTCAGAATACTCTTTGGGACGGAAGTTATTCCGGTAGACATCGATGAACAGGAAAGAACCCAGGAAATGGGCAAAACACAGATTGGCGTAATGCATATGATCCATAGAGGTACTTTCGTTTAGCGTAAAGAAAATCTCCTCAAACAGGTCGAGCCGTTCTTCAATCCGTGACTGGGCGGAAGGAGAGACCGTCGTCGGCTTATCGAAACGGCTGGAGAAAAGAGGGGCTTTGCTTCCCCGGAAATGAATCCAGTAGATCGTCCAGGGACTGGTCTCATCGGCTCCGTAAGCATGCGGGATATTCCGGGGCAGGATAATGAACTGGTTAGCCTCCAGATTTTGCCGTTTCCCGTACAACTCTATCCAGCCGCATCCTTCCTTACAATAGATGAAAAGAAACTCATCGCATCCGGTTGGCCGGTTAATATAATGATGGGAAGCCCTTGAGAAGTATCCCATCGAATAAAGATACAAGTCACCTGTCAGTGGACTATCTTCCATCAGATTGATCATCGGGATAGGAAGATATATGAAACGTTCGCCGGAAAATCCTAGTTCTACTTTTGCCATTTTTCATGTATTTCGCTATTCACAGCATAAAATAAGCAATAATAATCCACAAATAAGACAAGATTTTGCTATTTTTTATAGGTTGATAGGACTTTATATTTGTACCTTACTTAAAGTGTGGCTTACAATAAGGGGAAGATCGTATGATGAAAAGAAAATATTCAATATTTGCAGTGTTTATTTTATTGGTAGTTGCAGCTTGCGGAGAGAGTAAGTATGTGCTGCAATCTCCCGATGGCAGTCTGTCCGTAAAGGTCGGGCAGTCGGATAAAGGTGATCTTATCTACCGTTTGGAAAAAGTAATAAGTATGAAGCATTTCAAAATGCTTTAAAGTTGAATTATTTAAATATGATGTTATGATGATGAATATATCAAAAGGTTTGTTTACTCTTTTTACTGTAGTCGGTTTGGCAGCTTGCAGCGGTGTGCAGATTGAAGGTTCCTGGATCGAGCCTGTTCCCGGTATGCCTGAGATGGTACAAGGTATTACGTTAGAGAATGGGGGGAAGGCTACTTCCATCAATATGGCCACCCTGCAATATGAGTCTTGGGAGAAAAATGGAGATAAACTGGTGTTGTCGGGTAAAAGTATAGGTAACCACCAGACTATATCTTTTTCGGACACATTGCAGATAGAAGAGCTTACGACTGAGAATTTGGTGTTGAAAAAAGGAGATTTAGTTATAAAATATCAGAGACAAAACTAGAGTCAGAGGAAGAAACGATATAATTACAACCTGAAATTCTGTCTCATTGAAACAGACGTTAGCACCAGTAGGAGGGGCTTGTTTGATTAAAAACTGCAAGAATCAGAAGATAATGCAAATAAACCGTTAAAAAGTCTATTGATCGGGAAATAAAAGATAGGTTTATTTGTATGCTAAACTAATTGTTGGCAATGAATGTCGTTGATTTTAAATTGAATACAATGAAAAAGAAAATAGTTTATTGTTTGTTTGCATCTGTATTATCCTCTGTGATTTATGCAGATGTTGTTCCGTCTTCAGTTGATTATGTGGTGCGTCCTCTCTACGGTTACAGGGCGGACGGAACTCCCGGGCGTATTGTGACGGTTAAATTGAAAGGAAAGGAACTGAAAGGAGAGCTTTCCGTAGATGTGATAGCCAAAGGAAAAACAGAAAAGAACCATTTTGCATTGAATGCGAAAGATTCGACGGAGGTCGAAATTCTGTTACCTTCCACAGTACCTACAGGGAAGAAGTCGGAAGTCACTTTGGTTCTTCGTGGGGCGGATAAGGTGTATAAGCAAAAAGTCAGTGTTACGCCTATGCGTCATTGGAATGTTTATCTGTACAACCATGCTCACGTGGATATAGGATATACCAATACGCATAAGAACGTAGAACAGCTTCACAAGAATAATATCATTGAAGGGATAAAACTTGCAGAAGAGACGAAGAACCATCCGGAGGGTGCCCGCTATGTGTGGAACCCTGAAATTGGATGGCCGCTCGAACGCTTATGGCAATCCAATCCGGAGATGCGGGATGGTGTCATAGATGCAATCAAGAAAGGACAAGTGTGTGTGGATGCCAGTTATCTGAACCTGAATACTAGCATTTGTACAGATGAAGAGATGTTCCACATTTTTAAATTTACGCGGGAGATGCAACGGTTAAGCGGACAACCAGCAGACGTTTTCCAACAGTTCGATATTCCGGGTATATCGTGGGGACTTGTTCCGGTAATGGCACAGGAAGGAGTTCGGTATATTATTTCCTGGCCTAATTCCGACCGGGCGGGAAATGCCCATGCCAATATGGATGGTAAGCCTTTTTGGTGGTTGGGGCCGGATGGAAAATCGAAAGTATTGTTTTTCCAACCTGGCAGTTATGCCAATAGCGGGAGTATGGGAAAAGGCGGAGAGACGGGACGTCCGTGGTTCGGCCAACGTGATCCGGAAAAGGTTCCGAAAGTAATACGTACCGGATATGCGAATGTAGACTTTACCAAGCAGTTGGAGTCTATGGAGAAAGATAATTACCCCTACGATTTTGCCTTGTTCTCCTGGTCCTTGTGGGACAACAATCCCTTGGATGCCGATATCCCTTTTGCGGTGAAGGAGTGGAATGAAAAATATGCCTACCCGAAGATTCGTATTTGTGGTGGCCACGAAATCATGTCGATGATAGAGGATAAATATGGAGACCAGTTGCCGGTCGTATCCGGCGACTATACGGAATACTGGACGGACGGCTTAGGTACGGCAGCCGGCCTGACCGCCAAAAACCGAAATGCCAAAGAGCGGTTGACGCAGGCGGAAACAATCTGGTCCATGCTGGCAGATGGCGGGAAAGCTCCACGTGACGATTTCGATGAGGCTTGGCGTTATATCCTTTTGGGTTCGGAACATACCTGGTGCTTCGAGAACCCGACCGAACCCTATTTCCAGGATGCCATCTGGAAAGTGAAGCAGTCTTACTTCCATGAAGCCGAAGATCGCTCGATCGATATGCTGGATGAATCGCTGGCTCCTGCCACAGATAAGTCGAATGGGGCGCTGGGGCCTAAGGAAGGTCCTTCCAATGGAGGTATCGCCGTCTTTAATACGCATTCATGGCCGCAGAGCGGTGTGATCCGGTTGACGGCAAAAGAGAGTTTGAAAGGGGATAAAGTGGTCGACCAGCATGGTAAAGAGGTACTTTCCCAACGCCTTTCTACCGGTGAGCTGTTGTTCTATGTTCCGGAAGTACCGGCATTGAGTTCCCGTCATTTTCGGGTAGTGGAAGGCAAATGCTCTTTGTCGGGCAGTTGCAAAATAGAGGGAACGACACTGGAAAACGATTGTCTGACGGTGCATGTGGACCAGGCAACCGGTAATATTGTTTCTTTATTGAAGAAAGGTGCTGATTATAACTATATCGGCGAGGGGGCCAATACATTCTCCTGGTTGCCGGCGAATGTGGATGCTCCGCAGGCGGATACGGTATTATCTGTTTCCGTAGTGGAAGAAGGTCCTTTGGCTGTAGAACTGCGTGTGGTATCGAAAGCAACCGGTTGCCGGAGCGTCTCCCGTTCTGTCCGTTTGTTGGCAGGCCAGCCATGGGTGGAAATCTCCAATGTCGTGGATAAATTGCCTTTGGTGGAGAAAGACGGCATTCATTTTGGCTTTGCCTTCAATCTGCCGGACTCAAAGACCCGTGTCGATATTCCCTGGGGAGTGATGGAAGTGGAAAAGGATCAGTGGCCGCAGGGTAACCGTAACTGGCTTGCGATGCAGCGGTGGCTGGACGTATCGAATGCGACTCATGGCGTAACTTGGTGCTCGTTGGATGCTCCTCTCTTTGAATATGGAAACCGTACAGCCAATATAGCTTTGGGCTGGGGGGATAAAGGCAATTGGTTGAAAAAGCTGGAGCCGAGTTCGACTATCTATTCCTGGGTTATGAATAATCATTGGCACACTAATTTCCCGTTGACGCAGGACGGTCCCGTACGTTTTCGTTACCGCTTATTCCCTCATGAAGGATATGACGTGGTAAAGGCTAACCGATTCGGTCTGGAACAATCACAGCCGCTGGTTTATGCAACGGCAGACAAAGTTCAGGTCGTAAAGCCAGTTATTGCTATTGGTAATGATCGGGTATACACAACGATTCTGAAGAGTACGGATAAAGATAAGGAACTGATTGTTCGTCTCCGTTCTTTGTCGGATAAGGAAGAGTCTGTAAAGCTCTCTTTCCCGAAAGCCGATCCGAAAAGTCTTATGATTTGTGACCGTGAAGAGAACCCGTCAAGGTCGACTAATGGGGAACTTACAATGAAACCTTACGGGCAAGTTACATTGCAATTAAAATATTGAACATAGATAAATATGTCTCCCTGACGTTTATTTCCAGGCTTTTAAAGCGGATATGCTGAGACCGGACTTGTAAACTTTCTGTTCCTTTTTATACTAATTAGGACGGTTGTTTGCAGGTCCGGTTTGTTTTGGGATACGTGAAATACGTTTGCAATAATAATCCACAAAATAAGCAATGTTTTGCTATTTTTTATCGGGTAGGCAGCCTCTATATTTGCATCACACTTACAGTGCGATATACAATAAAATAATCTTAAATACACATGAATATGACATCAAAACAACGTGTTCAAAACGCATTGAACCATAGCACCCCCGACCGGATACCGGTGGACTTCGGAGCCACTTCCGTTACCGGTATCCATTGCAAGGTCGTGGAGGCGCTGAGACAACATTACGGACTGGACCCTCACCCCGTCCGTGTCATCGAACCCTTTCAGATGCTGGGTGAGATAGAGGAGGATTTGCAGGAAATAATGGGTATTGACTGTGTTCCCGTCTTCGGACGCAAGGACATGTTCGATATCGACGAAACCCAATTACACGAGCAGGTTACTCCTTGGGGGCAAAAAGTAATGATTGCCTCCGGTATCGATCTGACGACGGATAAGGAAGGCGACGTGTACATTTATGCCGGTGGCGACCGTTCCTATCCGCCCAGTGCCATCATGCCTTCGGGCTGCTATTTCATCAACGCGACGGAAAGGCAGGAATATGTGGACGACGAAGCCATTACTCCGGAGGATAACCTGGAAGAGTTCGGCCCTGTTTCCGACGAAGATTTGCAATACTATAAAAAGACTGTGGAGCAGGCCGCAGCAACCGGAAAGGCCGTTGTTGCGAGCTTTGGCGGGACGGCTTTGGGCGATATCGCTTTTGTGCCCGGCATGGGATTGAAGAATCCGAAAGGTATCCGCAACGTGGCCGAGTGGTATATGTCGACCGCCATGCGCCGCGACTATGTGCAGACGGTTTTTGAGAAACAGACCGATATAGCTATCGCAAACTATCAACGGTTGTGGGATACCGTCGGCGAGAAGGTAGACGTGGTCTTCACCTGCGGGACCGATTTCGGTACTCAGGACTCCCAGTTCTGTTCGCTGGATACCTTCAGGGAACTGTGGCTTCCCCATTACAAACGGATGAACGACTGGATTCACCAGCATACCACCTGGAAAGTATTCAAACATACCTGCGGAGCTATCCTGCCGGTTCTTCCCGGTCTGGTGGAGGCGGGTTTCGATATCATCAACCCGGTACAGATTAATGCGAAGGATATGGACCCTGTGGTCCTGAAAAAGGAATACGGCAGCCAAGTCACTTTCTGGGGTGGCGGTATCGATACCCAGCGTATCCTGCCGAATGCAACACCCGAAGAAGTGCGCAGCCATGTTTTGCAGGAATGCGAGATACTGGGAAAAGACGGAGGATTCATTTTCAATGCCGTCCATAATATCCAGGCTAATGCGCCGGTCAGGAATGTGGTGGCAATGATTGAAACCCTGCGTGAATTACGGAATCAATAATTTAAAAGAAATAAAGTTATGGCAGATTTAGAGAGTTTGTATGAAGCTATTTTGAAAGGGAAACTCGATGTCGCCAAGGCTGTGACAACCGAGGCGATAGCAGAGAATGTAGACCCGCAAGAAATTATTAATGGTTATATGTCGCGGGCGATGGAGGATATCGGAAAACGTTTTGAGGAAGGAAAAGCCTTTGTCCCTGAACTGTTGATGGCGGCCCGTGCCATGAAAGGGGCGCTCGATCTGTTGAAGCCGCTGATGAAAGGAGCTGCTTCGCACCGGTTGGGCAAGGTGGTAATCGGTACGGTGAAAGGCGATTTGCACGACATCGGAAAGAACCTGGTCGCTTCCATGCTGGAAGGTTGCGGCTTTGAAGTGATAAATCTGGGAACGGATATCTCTTCAGAGAAATTTATCACGGCGATCAAGGAAAACCAGGCGCAGATTCTTTGTCTTTCCGCCTTGCTGACCACGACGATGAATTATATGCAGGAAGTGATCGACGCCCTGGAAAAGACCGGTATCCGCCAGGAGGTGAAGGTCATGATTGGTGGTGCCCCTGTATCCGAATCGTTTGCCCGTCAGATTGGAGCCGACGGCTACAGTGATAATGCGAATGCCGCCGTGACGCTGGCAAAATCATTGTTATCCGCTTAATTGTATGTTTGATTGTAGTTTGGATTTTAGCACGTTGTCCCTGACGGCAAACGACCTGTTTGCAGAGATGGGATACGGCAACACAGCCCCGGAAGAACCTGTGGAGGCACTGGCCCTTTCCATGCTGAAGGAGGTTTCTTCCCGGACTGTTCCCCGTTGCACTTTCGGCTTGTTCGACGGTACGGTGGATGACGGATATGTTACCCTGGATGGCGTAGAACCCTTTCCCGTAGGGGGGACAATCGCTTCCCTGCTGAAAGGCTCCGAACGGTTCGCCCTGTTTGCCGCCACGGCCGGGATGGCTTTTCAAGAATACCAGGATAGCCTGAAAGCAGAGGGAGATATCCTGAAATGCTTCATTGCCGATATTATCGGGACCTGCATTGCCGAGAAAGCCGGCGATCGGATGGAACGCTTGCTTGAAAAAGAACTGGGAGGCGAACGGCATACGAACCGCCTGAGCCCCGGCTATTGCGGCTGGCACCTCACCGGACAGAAAACGTTGTTCCGGCTCATGGGAGGCGCCCCCTGCGGCATCAGCCTGTCTGATGTCTGCCTGATGACACCCATCAAGTCGATTAGCGGAATAATCGGTATCGGTCCGGAGGTAGATGAGAAAAAATACGGTTGCCAGTATTGTGAACTGGAAACCTGTTATAAACGAAAAAGAAAGAAGAAATAATGGAAATACAAGAATGGTTGCAGGAGACAATCAGGCAAAAAGAACGTAGGGCTATTCCTATCATGACCCATCCGGGCATTGAACTCTGTGGAAAAACAGTGAGAGACGCAGTCACCAGTGGTATGGTGCATGCAGACGCTATCTGCCGGTTGAACGAGCAGTATCCTTCAGCCGCCCCGACCGTGATTATGGACCTGACGGTAGAGGCGGAGGCTTTCGGAGCAAAGGTGGTCTTCCCCGAAGACGAAGTGCCCAGCGTAACGGAACCGCTGGTATCCGATAAGGAGTCGATTGATAATTTACAGATACCGTCTCTGGATACCGCACGTGTCCCCGAGTATCTGAAAGCGAACCGTCTGACGGCGGAACGTGTGAAGGACAAGCCTGTTTTTGCCGGCTGTATCGGTCCGTTTTCACTGGCAGGACGTTTGTTCGGTTTGTCCGAACTGATGATTGCCCTTTATGTGGAGCCGGAGAACATCACTGTCCTGTTGGAGAAATGTACCCGTTTCCTGATCGATTACTGCCGTGCGATTAAGGAGACAGGCGTTCATGGCGTGATTATGGCGGAACCGGCTGCCGGGCTGATTTCAAATGAGGATTCGCTGCTTTATTCGACGACCTATGTCCGCCAGGTGGTAGAGGCCGTGCAGGACGAACATTTTATCGTAATCCTGCATAACTGCGGAAATGCAGGCCATTGTACGGAGGCTATGGTTCAGTCGGGAGCGGCCGCACTTCATTTCGGCAATAAGATCGATATGCAGGATGCCCTTGCCAACTGTCCGGAAGACCGTCTGGTGATGGGGAATCTGGACCCGGTCGGTCTTTTTAAACAGTCCTCGTCAGAAGAAGTATATACCGCGACTATGAATCTGTTACAGCAGACCAAAACATGGAAGAATTTCGTTTTGTCGACAGGTTGTGATGTCCCGCCCCATATTCCGGCTGAGAATATCGAGGCATTTTATCAAGCACTTACTAATTTTAACAGGTCAATGTAAAAAAAGGGAGGTGTATCAAAATAAACTTTTGATGCACCTCCTATTTTGGATTCTGTTACTTTTTACCGGATAAACAGCAGTTCGCGGTATTTCGGCAACGGCCACATCTGGTTGTCCACCATCAGTTCCAGTTCGTCGATATGTTCGCGTATTTCATCCAGGAACGGAACGACCGTGTCATGGTAGGCGATCGCCTTGCTGCGGTAATCGGTGATGACGTTCGCCTTCTTGCGGGCTTCGATCATCTCGTCCGTCATGCGTGTTACGGCATTTACGTGCTTGGATATTTTGCGTACCAGGCGGCGCGGTTCGGCAGACAGTTCCTCATATTCTTCCGGACTGAACGTTTCCTTCAGCTTGGTGATATTGCTCAACAGTAAAGACTGGTAATGCAATACGACCGGGATGATATGGTTCATGGACAAATCTCCCAGGACGCGGGCTTCGATTTGTACTTTCTTGATATAGATTTCCCATTTCACTTCGTTGCGGGCTTCCAGCTCCTTTTCGCTCAGTACGCCTGTTTCCCTGAACATGCGGATTACTTCCGGCTTCAGGTAAGCGTCGTATTGCAATGGAACGCTGTTTTCGCAATCCAGGCCGCGGCGGGCAGCTTCCGCCTTCCATTCGTCGCAGTAACCGTTGCCGTCGAAACGGATGGGTTTGGATTCTTTGATATAAGCCTTCAATGTTTCGAAGATAGCCACTTCCTTGCTCTTGCCTGCTGCCTGGAGTGCTTCCACGTCCTTCTTGAACTGCTGTAACTGATAGGCTACGGCAGAATTGACAGCCAGCATGGCCGAACCGCAGTTGACGGACGAACCCGGAGCACGGAACTCGAAACGGTTGCCGGTGAAAGCGAACGGCGACGTGCGGTTGCGGTCCGTATTGTCCAGCAGCAGTTCGGGAATCTGCCCGAAGCCGAGGCTCAGGCGTTTCTTGTCGTCTACCTCGATGGCATCTTCAATCGAACTGTTTTCGAATTTATCCAGTACCTCGCTGATTTGTGTACCCAGGAAGGAAGAGATAATGGCGGGAGGCGCTTCGTTGGCCCCCAGGCGGTGAGCGTTGGTTGCCGAAGCAATACTGGCTTTCAGCAGCCCGTTGAATTTATAGACGGCCATCAGCGTATTGACCACGAAGGTGATGAAACGCAGGTTGTCTTCGCGGTCCTTGCCCGGCGAGAACAGGTTGATGCCCGTATCGGTTCCCATCGACCAGTTGCAATGTTTACCCGAGCCGTTCACACCCATGAACGGTTTTTCGTGAAGCAGCACGCGGAAGTTGTGGCGGCGTGAAACACGTTTCATGACCGACATCAGCAACTGGTTATGGTCGTTGGCCAGGTTGCATTCTTCGTAGATGGGCGCCAGCTCGAACTGGTTCGGGGCCACCTCGTTATGACGGGTTTTCACCGGGATGCCCAGCTTGTAACATTCCACTTCCAGGTCTTTCATGAACTCCTGTACGCGTGAAGGGATGGCGCCGAAATAATGGTCGTCGAGCTGCTGGTTCTTGGCACTTTCGTGTCCCAGCAACGTGCGTTCCGTCAGTGAGAGGTCCGGACGGGCGGAGTAAAGCTCCTCGTCCACCAGGAAATATTCCTGTTCCCAGCCCAGGTATGTGATTACTTTGTGAACATCTTCATTGAAATAGTTGCAAACCTCTTTCGCCGCTTTGTTGAGTGCTTCGACAGAGCGTATCAGCGGTGTTTTGTAGTCGAGAGCCTCGCCGGTATAGGCGATGAAGACTGTCGGGATACAGAGGGTGTCGTCTACAATAAATGCGGGGGAGGAGGGGTCCCAGGCAGAATAACCGCGGGCTTCGAACGTGTTGCGCAGTCCGCCGTTGGGGAAGCTGGACGCATCCGGTTCCTGCTGTGCGAGCAGTTTGCCGCTAAATTCTTCAATCATACCGCCGTTACCGTCGTGTTCGACAAAAGCGTCGTGTTTTTCGGCTGTCCCGTCGGTCAGGGGCTGGAACCAGTGTGTATAATGGGTAACTCCTTTTTCCAGTGCCCACATACGCATACCGGCTGCCACATGGTTGGCTATTTCGCGGTCGATAGGTGTTCCGTTATCAATGGCGTGGGTCAGGGCTTTGTACGTTTCCTTGGAGAGATACTTTTGCATAGCCTTGCGGTTAAATACGTTCTCGCCATAGTACTCGGATACTTTCTGTTTGGGAGTGACGGCTTCTATGGCCTTACGGTTGGAAGCTTTCTCCACTGCATTAAAGCGTGAGATTGACATATGGATTATTTTAATGTTTTACCGGCTGCAAAGATACAAGCAAATCTTCATTTATGCTTTCAACGGGTAGTTAAAAACAATTTCATGGAACATTTTGGTAGCGGGCGGAGATAAATTGTCCGGCGGGTTGCATGGAATAAAGTTCTTCTGTTCTATCTTTTACTTTTTCACTTTACCGACAAACAACACATTATTATCATTCTCATCCAGCGTCGCTGCCAGTTCCTCGAGTTTCTTTCTGTCCTGGCTGGGGCATTTGCCGGAGGCGAGATGTTTTTCTATCTTTTCGATCAGTTGTCCCGGTTCCATATTCCGGATAAAATATCCCTGGTAGAAATTGTGGCCTGTTCCGGAGATGGGGAGGTTTCCGTAGAAGTCGTTTACCAGACGGAAATGGGAGGAAGCATTCTTCTTTTTATCAATCAGGATATCTCCGCCATTTTCCGGACCGTTTTTCCCCCAGAAATAATAATTGACCATGAAGTGATTCGGGAGCCGGTAGTATAGATGTATCGGTTTCTCTTCCGGATTCGGGAAAGTCATGGTAAATTCAGGCAATAACCGGTTGCCGACAGGATCGTAGACAAAAAGAGTGTCTATGCTGGTGTGGAAGAAATCGAACCCATTGCCGTTTTTGTAAGAGAAAACTTCTCCGTTGAAGTCCGACACTGTCCTTTTGGCGGTTGCCGGGATCTGTTTCAGGGTGTTTCCTTCCATATCCACTTGGAAAGTAAGCGGTTCCCCTTTCTGAAATGGCATGTGTACGACGGATAATGTGCCGTCTGCATTGAGCGATAATTTAGGTTTGTTGATCTGTCCCGGAAGCGGGATGTCTTTGATCCATTTGCCATTCGTGCCGTACACCATGATCTTCCGGCCATAGAAAGGCGAGAGGAAGATACGGTCGTTCTTTTCGTCGATGACTTCATCGTAAATGGATATAGCATATTCTCCGGCCCCATTGCCTACGGAGCCGATGTCGTGCAGGAATTTACCCTCTTTGTCGAAGAGTTTGAACGGTCCGCCGCTTCGTTGCCGTACCCCGATATACTGGTCGGTGACGAGTGTGAACCAGGCTTTGAACATGGCGGAGTCAGAGTTGTCGAAACGTATGATGCGGCAGTCTTCGACAAATTCGCTGAGCGGCACGTCGATAGTGTCTTTCACGAGGGCGAAGTCGCACACGGTCAGTTCGTTTCCGCCTGTTTCAACGGTGGTGATACTTCCGTCGTTTGTTTTCAGTGCTTTTTGTTTCTGGGTGAAAATGTTGCAGGCGGATAAACATCCCAGTAACAAGACGGAGGAGAGGAGCAGACAAGTTGTTTTCATACAGGATCTATTTAAAGTTGTTTACTATCAACAAAAATACGAATAGTTCGTAATTACGAACTATTCGTATGGGAGTATTTGATCCCGATTAGATTATATTAACTGTTTCAGAACAAACTCCACGCTACAGTCAACCCCGCCATTACGATAGCCACCATGCTCATCAGCTTGATCAGGATATTGAGGCTCGGACCGGAAGTGTCTTTGAACGGGTCGCCGACGGTATCGCCGACAACGGTTGCCTTATGGGCTTCGCTGCCTTTGCCGCCGTGGTTGCCTTCTTCGATGTGTTTCTTTGCGTTGTCCCAGGCGCCGCCTGCGTTGGCCATGAAGATGGCCAGTACGAAACCTGTGCTTAGTCCGCCGATCAGCAGGCCGATCACGCCGGTCACACCGAATATCAGTCCGGTCACTATCGGGGCGATGATCGCCAGCAACGAAGGAACAATCATCTCATGTTGTGCCCCTTTCGTTGAAATCTCTACGCAACGGGCGTAATCGGGTTCCGCTTTACCTGTCAGGATACCCGGTATTTCGCGGAACTGGCGGCGTACTTCTTCTACCATATGTCCGGCGGCGCGTCCTACGGCGTTCATTGTCAGTCCGCAGAACATAAAGGCCATCATCGATCCCAGGAACATGCCCGACAGTACTTTCGGATTCATCAGCGTCACATCGTAGTAGATCATAAAGTCGGAGAAAGAAGCCTTCGATACCTCCATCGTACGCCCGTCGGCAAACGACAAGACGTTTTCTCCCAGGCGCAGCAGGCCGATCTTGATCTCTTCTATATAAGACGCCAGCAACGCCAATCCCGTCAGGGCGGCAGAGCCGATGGCAAATCCTTTACCGGTGGCGGCTGTGGTGTTACCCAGCGAGTCGAGGGCGTCGGTGCGTTTGCGTACTTCTTTTCCCAGACCAGACATTTCGGCATTTCCTCCGGCATTGTCGGCGATCGGGCCGTAAGCGTCGGTAGCCAGTGTGATACCCAGGGTGGAAAGCATGCCGACGGCAGCGATGCCGATTCCGTAAAGTCCCATTCCTACATTGCTAAAGTCAAATCCCGAGGCAAAGAGGAAAGAGCAGATGATACCTACCACAACAGCCAGCACGGGGATAGCGGTAGAAAGCATTCCCAGTCCTAATCCGGAAATGATAACGGTGGCCGGCCCTGTCAGTCCCGCTTCCGAAACCCGTTTGGTCGGGTTGTAGGATTGTGAGGTGTAATATTCCGTTGCCTGGCCGATCACGATACCTACCAGCAAGCCGATCACTACCGAGCAACTGATCCAGAACCAGTTGTCGAGGCCGAGCAGATAAAGTATCCCGAAGGTGGAAACAGCGATCAGCACCGAACTGAGGTTTGTACCGATAGCCAGCGCCTTCAACAACTGCCGGATATTAGCATCCTCTTTCGTCCTGACGGCAAAAATACCCAGGATAGAGAGGACGATGCCGACAGCCGCGATCAGCATCGGTGCGACTACTGCCTTATATTGCATTTCTATATTGCCGGACGAAACGAAAGCGGCGGCGCCCAGAGCGGCGGTCGCCAGTATCGAACCGCAGTAAGATTCGTACAGGTCGGCACCCATACCGGCTACGTCGCCTACATTGTCACCCACGTTATCGGCGATGGTGGCCGGGTTACGCGGGTCGTCTTCCGGAATGCCGGCTTCCACTTTCCCGACAAGGTCGGCTCCCACATCGGCAGCTTTTGTATAGATTCCGCCTCCCACGCGGGCAAAGAGCGCCTGTGTAGAGGCTCCCATGCCAAAGGTTAGCATGGTCGTAGTGATAATGGTCAGTTTATGGGTCGGGTTCAGGGCTTCATCCGGAATGAAAGCGTTCAGCAGGACGTACCAGAAAGAGATGTCGAGCAGTCCGAGGCCGACCACCACCAGTCCCATGACAGCGCCGCTGCGGAAAGCGACCTGCAACCCCTTGTTGAGTGATGAACGGGCGGCATTGGCTGTACGGGCGGAGGCATAAGTCGCCGTCTTCATCCCCAGGAATCCCGCCAGTCCAGAGAAGAAACCGCCGGTCAGGAAGGCGATCGGCACCCATTCGTTCTGCACGCCGAAGCCGTAAGCCATAATGGAAAACAAGATAACCAGTACAAGGAAAACCGAGGCTACTACCTTGTACTGTTGTTTCAGGTACGACATCGCACCTTCACGCACATAAGAAGCGATTTTAGCCATCGTTTCCGTTCCTTCACTCTCTTTCATCATTTGCCGGAAGAAGAACCAGGCAAATACCAGCGCCAGAACCGACGCTACGGGCACAATCCAGAAAATACTAGTTATCATAGTCGTTAGATTTAAAATGAATAATATGCCAATGTGCCAATATGCCAATAACCCGATGTGTCAATGAGGAAATAATAGAATCTGTAGCTATTTCCATTGGCAAATTGGCACATTATTCCCTCCGTAAATGTAAGAAAAATAAAAACGTAGAGAAACTTTTTCGTAAATAATACTGTTTCATTCTAAAAAAAACAGCATATTTGTCACCGTAAAAGAGAGAAAACATACAATGACGCAAGAATCGAACCATAAGACCTATAGATTGGGATTGGCCTTAAGCGGCGGAGGCGCGAAAGGTTTTGCACACCTTGGGGTATTCAAATTGCTGGAGGAGTGCGGACTGAAGCCGGATATCATCGTTGGGACGAGTGTCGGTGCGTTAATGGGAACTTTGTTTGCCGACGGCTATTCGGCAGACGAGTTGAAAGAACTCTTTACAGGCCGTGAATTTTCCGAATTTGCACAACTCCAGCTTCCCAAGTCCGGCTTGTTCGACAGCAAACGTTTCCGGTATTTCCTGAAACGCCATCTGAGAGCCAAGACATTTGAAGAACTGAAAATCCCTATGATCGTGGTAGCGACCGATCTGGATAACGGCGAAAGCCATGAGTTCAGCAGCGGGCCTATCGTGGAGGCGGTGACAGCTTCGTGCAGTATCCCGATCATTTTCAGTCCGGTAGTGATTAACGGGGTACATTATGTGGACGGTGGTTTGTTTCATAACTTCCCGGTTTCCATCATCCGCGACAGGTGCGAGCGGGTGATCGGGGTGAATGTCAGCCCGCTGGTTCCCCAGAAATACAAACAGACGATATTTCATATTGCAGAGCGTTCCTATCATTATATGTTCCGGGCCAATACACTGGAAGATCGTGAGATGTGCGACGTGTTGATCGAGGCGGAAGAATTCGGCATGTATAAAACTTTTGATTTGGAGAATGTGGAACAGATTGCCCGCATCGGTTATGATGCAGCGATCCGCGCATTCGAATTGGTGATACAAGAGAATAAACATGAAACACTGGTGAAAGCGATTATGGCGCGGAAGAACAATATGCTCCTGCCATAGCTTTGTCCGGCGCTTGCCCGGATAACTTTTACCGATAATATTTAAAGTTGATAAAAGCGATGAAACAAATGGATAAAATGATCATTTATCAGGTATTCCCCCGTTGGTTCGGAAATCTGAAGTCTCCGTTGGCAAAGAACGGTAGTGTAAGAGAAAACGGAGTAGGAAAGTTCTCCGCCTTTTCACCGACGGCCCTGGCAAAGATCAAGGAACTGGGTACGACGCATATCTGGTACACCGGAGTGATAGAACATGCTACCCAGACCGATTATTCCGCTTATCAGATACGCAAAGACCATCCGGACGTGGTGAAAGGCAAAGCCGGTTCCCCTTATGCAATAAAAGATTACTACGATATAGACCCCGACCTGGCAGAAAAGGTGCCGAACCGTATGAAGGAGTTCGAAGCGCTGGTGAAACGTACGCACGATGCCGGGATGAAGGTGATCATTGACTTTGTGCCGAACCATGTGGCACGCGAATATTACTCGGATGCCCGCATGTCGTATGTCGAAGATCTGGGGCAGCATGATGATACGACCAAAGGGTTCGACCGTAATAATAACTTCTATTATATCCCGGGATGCCCGTTGCACCTGTCGTTTGCCGAAGCGCACGGGGATTACGATTATAGTGAGTTCCCCGCAAAAGTGACGGGAAATGACTGTTTCAGTCCGTGTCCGGGAAAGAACGACTGGTACGAAACGGTCAAGCTGAATTATGGCGTGGATTATGTGAATGGCCGGATCGGTCATTTCAATCCGGTGCCCGGCACCTGGACGAAGATGCTGGATATCCTGCTTTACTGGGCGGATAAAGGCGTTGACGGTTTCCGTTGCGATATGGCGGAGATGGTACCGGTGGAATTTTGGAACTGGGTGATCCCGAAGGTAAAAGAAAAACATGCTGTTGTTTTCATTGCCGAGGTTTATAATCCGGCAGAATACCGCAACTATATTTTCAACGGTCATTTTGACTATTTGTATGATAAGGTAGGACTGTACGATACCGTGCGTGCGGTGATGTGCAATCAGGCTGCGGCCAACACGATCTCTTACTGCTGGCAGAGCCTGGAAGGTATCCAGTCACATATGTTGAACTTCCTGGAAAACCATGACGAGCAGCGTATCGCCTCTTATTTCTTTGCCGGCGATCACCGTCCGGGTATCCCCGGTATGATTGTTTCGGCCATGATGAATACGAACCCGGTCATGATCTATAGCGGTCAGGAGTTGGGCGAGCCGGGTATGGACGAGGAAGGTTTCAGCGGACGCGACGGGCGTACGACGATATTCGATTACTGGAGCGTGGAGAGCCTGCGCAAATGGATCAACGACTGGAAGTTCGATGGCGCCGGTTTGACGCACGAGCAGCGTGAACTGCGAGAGAAGTATGCCCGGATATTGAATGTGGCGAAATCGGAGCAGGCCATTACACAGGGGGCTTTCTTCGACCTGATGTATGCCAACTCGCGGAATCCGTATTTCAATTCGAATAGCCAGTATGCCTTTATGCGCAAATACCGTAACGAGGTCGTATTGATTGTTGTGAATTTCGATAAAAGCGAACAGACGGTGCGGGTAAAGATTCCTTCCGACGCATTTCTTACACTGGGTTTTGACGATAACAAGGCAGCTACACTGACGGATTTGTTGACGGGAGAGACCAGTATCAGTACGCTGACGGCAGCGTGGCCGTATCAGCTGGTTTTGCCGGCTTATTCGGGTAAGGTTCTGAAGTTTACGTATAAGTGATGAGTCTTTCATTTCGTTAGAAAAAGTAACAGGGGCGGGGGTGACTCGCCCTTATTGTTGAAAGTTTTCCGAAGATAAAGGGATAATTGCAAATAAGTTTTGTACTTTTGCAGCACAATTCAAATCTATTTACTTAAGATAAATATTCGGAATAATGAGTGCACAAACTCCTTTCTTGGTGTTTTCGGGAACCAACTCCCGGTATCTTGCAGAGAAAATTTGCAATAGTCTTGGTTGTCCTCTGGGGCAGATGAACATTCAACATTTTGCTGACGGTGAATTTTCAGTATCTTATGAAGAGTCTATCCGTGGTCGTGACGTGTTCCTTGTTCAATCAACATTTCCTAACTCGGACAATCTGATGGAGTTGCTCCTGATGATTGATGCGGCTAAACGTGCTTCTGCACATTCTGTAATTGCTGTTGTTCCTTATTTCGGTTGGGCCCGTCAGGACAGAAAGGATAAACCCCGTGTGTCTATCGGTGCAAAATTGATCGCAGATATGTTGAGCACTGCCGGTATCGACCGTCTGATTACAATGGATTTACATGCAGACCAGATCCAGGGATTCTTCAATGTTCCTGTCGACCACCTGTATGCTTCTTCTATCTTCCTGGATTATATCAAGGGAGAACTGCCTTTGGATAACTTGTGTATCGCTACTCCTGACGTGGGTGGTACGAAACGTGCCAGCAGCTATTCCAAATATCTGGGATTGCCGATGGTTATCTGCCACAAGTCACGCCTGCGTGCCAATGAGGTAGCTGAAATGCGTATCATCGGTGACGTGGAAGGCTTGGACGTTCTTTTGGTGGATGATATGGTGGATACAGCCGGTACAATCACCAAGGCCGCTAACCTGATGATTGAAAACGGCGCTAAGTCTGTACGTGCAATCGCCAGCCACGCTGTTATGTCTGACCCGGCTTCTACCCGTGTAGACCAGTCTGCGTTGACGGAAATGATCTTTACCGATTCTATTCCTTACGCAAAGAAATGCGAAAAAGTAAAAGTATTATCTGTTGCCGATATGTTTGCTGAAGCAATCCGCCGTGTTTGCAGTGGCGAATCTATCAGTTCTTTATACGCTATTTAATTAGCAGGGATTAATGATATAAAAAGGCTGCCGTCGGATTGATGGCAGCCTTTTTTATTGGTATGCGGTGGCTGGCGGAGGGATTAGCTTCCTCCGATATAGTCTTTCAGGGCATTTACGTAATTCTCGAATGCCTGTCGTCCTACGGGTGTTATCCGGCAGGTGGTACGGGGTTTCTTTCCGACAAAGCTCTTTTCGACTTCTATGTAGCCGGCTTCGCTCAGTTTGTCTATCTGTACACTCAGGTTTCCCGCTGTCGCCTGCGTCTTTTCCCGCAGATAGACGAATTCAGCCTCCTCGACCGAAAGGAGGATGGATATCACGGCGAGCCGCAATTGTGAATGAAGTAACGGATCTAATTCTTTAAACATTGCTTCCTGGCTTTATTATTGACGATATGTCCGGGTATGATCATCATAAACACGAACGATAAACCGAAGTAAAGATACCACAAAGTTGTCGCTTTTTCACCCATTATCAGCATGGTTAGCATATAAATCGCTATGACAAAGGCAACCAAAGGGGTATAAATCATCCAGCGCCCCTGTACGATAATACCGGTGATAGATACTCCCAATCCGCAGTATATCAGGGATAACGGCAGCATAAGGATAAAGTCGACGTATCTGCCGAAAATGAACTCAATGGTGCCAGTTGTCAGGAAAGTGATGACAAACATCCAGCCCATTACCTGCCAGACCTGCATGATTACTTTGTCGGTATAGGTGATGACCCTCGGGGGCTGCTGCCTTTGCCGGTAAGACATGACGGGCCACATGACGAACATCAGCATCCATCCCCAGCTCCATATCATGTTGTGGGTAAGAGCGATCAGTGTAAACAGAATGATCGACAGGGCAGTTGTGAAATAACCCCACACCAGGAGGTAATTCCCCTGGCCGATCTCCATATTCTTTTTGCTGGAGTTTATCATCTGTGTGATGAGTTCCAGGCTTTCTTTCTCGTTTAAAAGTCTTTCTTCCATGATTTTATTTGTTTTTATATTGTTCGTACTATGTTTGTTCAAAGATAATGTCATTGTTTTTAACAGTCAATCATTCCGGTCTATTTTTCGTTCAACCGGTTTCTTTCAGAGTTTACGCCCCGTTCGATTGTCGGCTTCTTGACTTTCCTGCCGCTGTTGAAGTTCCAGGTCAGTGTCGCTTTGAAGGTACGTCCGAGGTGTCCGCTTTCGAAGTGGCTTTGTGACGTGTAGGCTTCGATATGGTTGGCAAAGTCATTATAGCGGTTGAAGATATTATCGGCCGAAACAGTTATCAGAAAGTGGTTGCCGGCCAGCTTCTTCCGGGCAAACAGGCTGACGATGTGCCGGGGAGCCACTTCGCTGTTTCCTGAATACAGGCGGCTGGTTCCGCTGTATTGTCCTTCGATCGTGATGTCTTTCGGCAGCGTGAAGGTTGCGGTCGCGTTTGCGAATGCCAGATAATGGTGGGCAAATGCGGCTTTCTCCGTCATACGGATATCCTGGCGTACACCGACGAAATTGGCTGCCAGGTTAAGCCATGGGACGGGTTGAACCGGGATACTGGCGGCAACGAACCAATGGTTTTCGACGTCATGGTTTTCGTAGGTGATATACGAAACGTCCGGGTCGACGGCATCTACCTTGCAGAATTCGCGGATCAGGTTGCGGTGCAGGCTGCCTCCGATTGTCAGCGTGTAACGGTAATTGTAGACAAGGGTCGTGCTGAAACGGTGGATATAGGTCGGTTTCAGGTAGGGATTGCCTATGTTGTAGCTGTAATCGGAGGTCTGGAGCCGGTTCGGGTTGAGCGTATAGAAGGCCGGACGTTCGATGTTGCGCGTGTATTGTCCGACCAGCATCCAGGTCTTCAGGTTGTTGAAGGCATAGGTGGCGCTCAGGCTCGGGAATAGGTCGAAGTAATCCCGTTTAATCCGGTCACTCTCGTTCGCGGTCCGGGTATATTCACCCCGCAGTCCGGCTATGAACGCCCAGCGATTGATTTCTGTTGAAAAAGATGCATATACTCCCATGATGTTTTCCTTGTATTTGAGTGCGTAGCCGTAAGCCGGACTGATACTCCATTGTTGGTCGGCCGAGAGATCTTCGTAGCAGGAATTATCGTCCATGAATGTATGCGTGTACTTCAGGCCGGTGTTCAGCGACATTCCTTTCCAGAAGTATTTATTCATTGAAATATCGGAGGTGACGATCTTGTAGGTCGCATCGCTGTTACTTCGGTACGTACTGTCTGTATCCCGGCCTGCTGCCTTTTGTACGACATAGTAGTTGTTTTTCCCCGTCGACTTTTTGTCGGCATAATCGACAATCCATTTGAGCAGGGAGCCTTTGTCGTCGAGTTTATGCAGGTAGTTGGCGGTAGCGGATAAAGTGTTGTAATCATCCTTCTGGTTATAATCGCCGGTGCTGTTTATTAGCCATTCCTGCTTGGTCAGTTCCGTTTCGCTGTAAGAGTTGCCCTTAGACAGCTGTCCGACATATTCTATCTCCGCTCCGATGCTGTTGACGGTATCGATTTCGAAGATGGCTCCGATGCGTCCCGTACCATAGTCCGATCGTGTGTCGAACCTGGAGAGGCTGGAAAAGCGGTTGTCGTTGTCCGGATATTGCCTGACGGATGTCATCATGCTCTCATTCTTCGGTGTGAAATTGCCGGAGGCGGCAGCGTTTACGGTCCATTTCCCGAGACGTGCATTGAGTGTTCCGGAAGGCATGTAACGGGTAAGGGTAGAAGATAAGGTGGCCCCGGCTGTGACACTCCCCTGGATACCGTTCGTTTGCCGCCGACGGAGTGAGATTAGGATGATTCCGCCTCGTGAGCTGGCTTCATATTCTGCTCCGGCTATCGGGATGACTTCTATTCGCCTGATATCTTCCGATTTCAGCGAACGAAGGTAGGTGAGAAGTTCTTCGCCGGTAAGTTTTATTTCGCGGTTATCGACGAATACCTTTGTGCCCTGTGCTCCGTTGATGGAGATATTATCTTCTGCCAGCCATACGCCGGGAGCCTGCGACAATAACTCGGTTCCGTCTTTCCCGGTGGAAGGGGAGACGGACAGGACGAAACGGTCTGCTTTGCGTTCGATATTTTTTGCCTGTACCACAACCTCTTTCAAGGCATAGGAAGAAGCCTTCAACGAAAGGGTGTCGTGCATGGATGCGGGCAGCAATAATTCTTTTTGCAGCGGCTCATATCCGATACACCAGACGATTACTTTATATGTTCCTGCTTTTGCTTCCATAGTGAAATTGCCCTTGTTATCGGTTGTCGTACCTGCTTTTTGAATCTCATCCTGCAAGAGGACGATTGTCGCGTATTCAACTCCGTTTCCCTGCCCGTCGGTAATGTGGCCGGAGTAAATCTCTGCCGTTGCCGGCTTCCGGGCCATAGCCGGAAAGCCGGTAGCAAAGAAGAGTGTAAAGAATAACAGCCATTTCATGTCTTACTCGTTTGCCGGGTAATATAATTTCAGTTTGACCGTCTCTTCTTCCTGTTGCGTTTTACACTTTTTCATGGCATATCCTTCAGCCGGCTTTTTGTCTTCGGTGAAGTCCATTTGGTAATTGCCGTTTTCGTCATGGAAGACTGAGATATCGAACTGTTCCCATTCGACGTTTTCAAGCGTGATAGTTGCTTCTCCTTTCTCCGGTTTGGCCATGCCGTATACCGGTTTTGTCTCTTTGCCTGATTGAGCCATGACGAGGATTGTTCCGTTTTCTCCGCGTATGTTACTCACTTTGACGGTGATTGTCCGTGCTTCGGCAAGATTGCAAGTAAAGAATATTGCCAGAATAAATAGTATGATTCGTTTCGTTTCCATGTTTTGTTTACTTTAAAAGTGAATGCAAATAAGTTTATAATATAAACCATATATGGATTAAAAAAGTGCAAGGAGCTGCGCATGTCTCACCTACACGCTGTAAATATAAAATGGTTTATGTTGTAAACCAAATTAAAGGCGAAAAAAATGAAACAATAGGGTGAAATAGTTGAAATAAAGGCGGTATACCGGGAAAATGGTTGCGGCAATTGTAAGAAATAGCTGCCGCAGTGGTAAAAAACAGGTGCTACAATCATATAAAACGACTGCGGCAACCATTCGAGATAGTTGCCGCAGGCATTCTAATTTTGAATTTTTCTATTAAAACAGATCGGCATGAGTGCCGGTATCTGTAAACAGAAGCATAAGTTCCGTATCATTTTGATTCCAAACCAGTAACCAGTCGGATTGAATATGACATTCCCATAAGCCTTCGTATTTGCCGCTTAATTTATGCGGGTGATATTCGGGTGGGAGGGTGCCAGTTGTTTCAAGGAGTTTAGAGACTTTTTCAAATAAAGAAATATTGTATCCTCTTTTCTTACAGAGTTTCAAATCTTTCTTGAACTTACCCGTATAATTGAGTGTATATTTCTTATTTATCCGAAGATTTGTTTCATCATATCTTCTGTGCTTTCAGCATGATATACTCTTCCTGCCTTCACATCTTCCAATGCTTCATCCAGTCCGCATTTCTTTTCTTTGCGGACTTTGATGCTTCCTCCCATACTTTTAACCAGTGAGCGTATGGCGGATGCGTATTTTTCGGGAATGGATATCTCGAATGTTTTTAATGTTGTTGCTTCCATAGTCGTATATATTATAGTCTGATACAAAGATACATATAATTATTGACAAAGACTTATTTTTCTTCGTCAATAATCATGCCGCTACCCAGGCAGAGATGATGATCCTTGTCGTAGACAACACCGTACTGGCCGGGAGCGATACCCTGTATTTTGTTTTCTGATTCGATACGGTAAAGGTCACCGATACGGCGGATGCGTCCCGGTGTGAAATCGGGGGTATGGCGTATCTTGAAGGTGATTTCTTTTTCATCGGTAAATTCTCCCCACGGATCTTCGGTGATGAAGTCGAAACCATGCAGGTTGATTGTCTTCCCGTATTGCGTTTCCGGGTCGTAGCCGTTGGAGACATAGATGATGTTGCGCTTGATATCCTTCTTGATGACGAACCACGGACCACCACTCAGGCCCAGTCCTTTCCGCTGGCCGATGGTATGGAACCAATAGCCGTTGTGCTTGCCCAGTACCTTGCCCGTTTCCAGTTCGACGATTTTTCCGACACGTTTGCCCAGGTAACGCTCGATGAAGTCGTTGTAATTGATTTTACCAAGGAAGCAGATACCCTGGCTGTCCTTGCGCATGGCGCTGGGGAGCTTTTGTTCGGCAGCGATGGCACGGACTTCCGCTTTCATCAGGTGGCCGATCGGGAACATCAGCTTCTGGATTTGCAGGCGCGTGATTTGTCCCAGGAAATCGGTCTGGTCCTTCACCGGGTCTTTGGCGGTGGAGAGCCATACTTTTCCGTCTATCTCGGTCGTTGTGGCATAATGGCCGGTGGCGATTTTATCGAAGTCTTTCCCCCATTTCTCTTCAAAGCAGCCGAACTTGATGAATTTGTTGCACATCATGTCCGGGTTGGGGGTGAGGCCGCGCTTCACCGAATCGATCGTGTAGCTGACCACCTTGTCCCAGTATTCGTCATGCAGGGATACCACTTCCATGCGACAACCGTATTTGCGTGCTATGTAAGATGTAATTTCTATATCCTCTTCGGCGGGGCAGTCGATATATCCGTCTTTATCTTCCATACCGATACGGATATAGAAGATGGTAGGATCATATCCCGCCTCCTTCAACTGATGGACAACTACGGAGCTATCCACGCCTCCTGATACTAATGCTGCTATTTCCATTCTTTAATAAATATATCGGTTGCAAAGGTACAAAATATTAGGGTGATATTCCTATGGCTTCGATTTATTCGTTACCTTTGCAGGAGAGCCTTTCGTTGTAATACTTCAGAAAAAAACAAAAGAATTAGTATAAATAAAATGAGAAATACAATTGTATCGCTTATGACAGCAGTGGCATTAACCGCCTGTGCAGGCCCGAAAGAAAAGAATGTTCAGGCGCCGCAGGAGGATTTTAATTATGTGGTAGACCAGTTCGCAGACCTTCAGATACTTCGGTATCAGGTTCCGGGATTCGAGTCTCTTTCGTTGAAACAAAAACAGTTATTATATCATCTGTCGCAGGCTGCGCTGATGGGACGCGACATATTCTTTGACCAGAATTGTCGTTATAACCTGCCGGTTCGCCGCGCATTGGAAACGGTTTACAAGGAATATAAAGGAAATCGCGAGGATGAGCAGTTCAAGGCCCTGGAGACGTACCTGAAACGGGTATGGTTCTCAAGCGGCATCCATCACCATTATGCAGAGGATAAGTTTGTTCCCGGTTTTACCCCCGAATTCTTTAAAAGCTGTCTCGAGCAGGTGAATGTCTCTGAACTTCCTTTGCGTGAAGGACAGACTCTGGAGCAGTTTGTTGCAGAAATCTCTCCGGTGATCTTTGATCCGGCTGTATTGGCTAAACGTACCGTACAGAGCGGCGACCGGGATCTGATCCTGGCATCTGCCAATAACTACTATGGCGGCGGTATTACCCAGAAAGAGGTGGAAGATTATTATGCCGCTATGAAAGCGGGTAAAGATACCGTCACCCCGATTTCCTACGGACTCAATAGCCGGCTGGTGAAGGAGAACGGAAAGATTGTCGAGAAGGTATGGAAAGTAGGAGGCCTTTATTCGGCCGCTATCGAACAGATTGCAGGCGAATTACAGAAAGCCGTTCCTTTTGCCGAAAACGATACCCAGAAAGCAATTATCGAAAAACTGATTGAATACTATCAGACCGGTGACTTGAAGACATTCGACGCCTACTCCATCCTTTGGGTAGAGGATACGACTTCGGAAGTGGATTTCGTGAACGGTTTTATTGAAACTTACGGCGATCCGCTGGGTATGAAAGCCAGCTGGGAGTCGACCGTAAACTTTATCAATAAGGAAGCGACCAAGCGCACGAAGATTATCAGCGATAACGCGCAATGGTTTGAAGATCATTCTCCGGTCGACAAACGCTTCAAGAAGGAAAAGGTAAAAGGGGTGAGTGCCAAAGTGATCACCGTATCCATGTTGGGAGGCGATTGTTATCCGGCAACGCCGATCGGCATCAATCTGCCGAATGCGGATTGGATTCGCCGCGACCACGGCTCAAAGTCCGTTACGATTGAGAATATAACCGAGGCTTACGACAAGGCGTCGCAGGGCAATGGCTTTAACGAAGAGTTTATCTGGAGTGATGCGGAGCGTGAAGCCCTCGCAAAATACGGCTTCCTGACTGACAACCTGCATACCGACCTGCATGAATGCCTGGGGCATGGTTCCGGCAAACTTCTGCCCGATACCGAATCGGGCGCACTGAAAGCCTACGATTCCACTTTGGAAGAAGCACGTGCCGACCTCTTCGGCCTTTATTATCTGGCCGACCAGAAGCTGGTTGAATTAGGTCTGGTTCCGGATGGCGAAGCCTATAAGGCCGAGTATTATAAGTATATCATGAACGGCCTGATGACACAGCTTGTCCGTATCGAAGCCGGCAAAGATGTAGAAGAAGCTCACATGCGTAACCGTCAGTTGATCGCCCAATGGGCCTATAAGAACGGTAAAGCCGATAACGTTATCGAATATAAGAAGCGTGACGGCAAGACATATGTCGTTGTAAACGATTATGCCAAACTCCGCAACTTGTTCGGCACCTTATTGGCAGAAGTGCAGCGCATCAAGAGCGAAGGCGATTTCGCCGCCGGAAAGAAACTGGTGGAAGACTACGGTGTGAAAGTAGACCAGACCTTGCACGACGAAGTGCTTGCCCGCTATGCCAAACTGAACCTGGCTCCATACAAAGGTTTTGTGAACCCGGTGATGAAAGAGGTAAGGAACGACAAAGGCGAAGTGACCGATATCGTTCTCGATTATACTGAAGGATACGCAGACCAGATGCTTCGTTACAGCCAGGATTATTCATTCCTGCCATCTTATAACGATTAAAGATATGTTACAGGACGAACTAAAAGAAATACGTACCCAACTGCGCATGGCAATGAACGGTGTCATATCCACCAGCATGCGCGAAAAGGGCATCGATTATAAGCTGAACTTCGGTGTCCCTCTGCCCGAAATAAAGCAGATAGCCGCCCGGCACGAACCCGGTTCGGAGCTGGCAGCCGCTTTGTGGAAAGAGGATATCCGCGAGTTTAAGATACTGGCATCCCTGTTGCAGCCTGTGGGTGATTTTCCTTTTAAACAGGCGGAACGGTGGGTGAAAGAAATACCCTATCTGGAAATAGCGGAACAATGCAGCCGTAATCTGTTCTGCAAATTGCCGTATGTCGATAACCTTCTGCTCGGACTGATTTTTAATGTGGAAGACGAATATGCCCGTACGGTGGCTTACCTTATCTGGATGGAACTGTTCAGGGTAGGGAAGACGGTGGTTGCGCCGGTGAGAGCCGCATTCATTGTGGAATGTATGCGGACGATTGCCTGGCCCGACTTCGGCGCTTCCTGGAAAGAGAAGCAGGCAGCGATAAAAGCAATGAAATTTTACGGTCGTCAGTCGGCCGATCATGCGAAACAAATGTTGAGTGGTTTCGATGACTTTCCGGAGTTTATGAAGACACCGGAAGGGCAGGAAATCTATAATGATTTAAAATTTGAATTTGAATATTATAGCTAAGGCTTTGCGTTTAAAATAAATGCGCTAACTTTGTCGGTCGCGTAGAGTCGCAACGAAATGGATGAGAAGAAGTACATAGAGATGAAGCAGTCGTTTACGGAGTATCTGACTGAGAAAAAACTACGAAAGACGGAGGAAAGATATGCGATCTTTGAATGCATCTGTCGCTTCGCCGGTCATTTCGATATGTACTCCCTTCAGGAAAAGTTGGAAGAGGCGAACTTCCATGTGAGTAGGGCAACGCTTTACAACACGTTGGATGTGCTGGAAGACGGCGGCCTGATCGTGCGGCATCAACTCAACGCCCAGTCGGTTCAGTACGAACTGCGGGCATTGGCAGAAACGCACCTGCACCTGGTTTGCATGAAGTGCGGGGCCATTCGGGAAATGAAAGACAACGTGCTGAAAAAGGATGTCAACAATCTGAAGATATCTCGTTTCACACAGGAATTTCATGCGCTGTATATCTACGGGATATGCAGTAAATGCAAGTTCAAGCTTCAGCAGAAGAATAGTAAAAAAGAATATTAACAGCCTATTATAAAGATAAAATGAAAGTAGATGTTTTATTAGGATTGCAATGGGGTGACGAAGGCAAAGGAAAAGTTGTCGACGTGCTGACTCCTAACTACGATGTGATCACTCGTTTTCAAGGAGGTCCCAATGCAGGACACACACTGGAATTTAACGGAGAAAAGTATATCCTGCGTTCTATTCCGTCAGGTATTTTCCAGGGTGGAAAAGTGAATGTTATCGGTAATGGAGTCGTTCTCGACCCGTTATTGTTCAAACAGGAAGCCGAAGCGCTTGCTGCCAGTGGTCACGACCTGACCAAACAACTTTGTATTTCCAAGAAGGCACACCTGATCCTGCCTACCCACCGTATGCTGGATGCTGCCTACGAAGCTGCCAAAGGTTCCGGAAAGATCGGTACGACTGGTAAAGGTATCGGCCCGACATATACAGACAAGATCAGCCGTAACGGTCTCCGCGTAGGTGACTTGCTGCACAACTTCGATGAAAAATATGCTGCCGCCAAGGCACGCCACGAAGCAATCCTGAAATCACTGAACTATTCGTATGATATCAAGGAACTCGAAGCCCAGTGGTTTGAAGCATTGGAATACTTGAAGCAATTCAACCTGATCGACAGCGAACATGTGGTAAACAACTTCCTGAAAGACGGTAAGTCTGTCCTGGCGGAAGGTGCACAGGGCACTATGCTGGACATCGACTTCGGTTCTTATCCGTTCGTGACATCTTCCAACACGATCTGTGCCGGATGCTGTACGGGACTGGGTGTCTCTCCGCGTAATATCGGTGAGGTATACGGTATCTTCAAGGCATATTGTACACGTGTCGGTAGCGGTCCGTTCCCGACAGAGTTGTTTGATGAAACAGGCGACAAACTGTGTACGGTAGGACATGAGTTCGGTTCCGTAACAGGACGTAAACGTCGTTGCGGCTGGATCGACCTGGTTGCCTTGAAATATGCCGTTATGATCAACGGTGTAAGCCAGCTGATCATGATGAAGAGTGACGTGCTCGACAGCTTCGAGACCATCAAGGCTTGCGTAGCCTACAAGATCAATGGCGAAGAAGTGACGGAATTCCCGTTCGAGATCGACGATACGATCGAACCTGTATACGTTGAACTGCCGGGTTGGAAGACTGACATGACAAAGATGCAGAGCGAAGACGAATTCCCCGAAGAGTTTAACGCATATCTCTCATTCCTTGAAGAAGAGCTGGGAGTACCTGTTAAAATCGTATCGGTAGGACCTGACCGCGAACAGACAATCATCCGGTATACAGAAGAATAAACCTCACATACTAATACAAAATGGCAGAAGACCACCTCTAATCAGGCTAATCTTCTGCCATTTTTGTTTTTGGCAGACTTTTTGTAAGAGATATCTTGTATAACAATTAATTATTTGGAACATTATGAGCATGTATTGGATCATATTTATTGGTTTTGCCTTGTTAAGCTGGCTGGTATCTTCCCGACTGAAGAACAAGTTTGAGAAGTATTCTAAGATTCCTATGCCTAACGGTATGACCGGAAAGGATGTGGCTGAAAAGATGTTGCGCGATAACGGCATCTACGACGTGAAGGTGATCTCTACTCCCGGACATTTGACAGACCATTACAATCCAGCCAATCAAACGGTGAATCTGAGCGAATCTGTATATTATAGTAATAGTATCGCTGCCGCCGCTGTAGCCGCCCATGAATGTGGTCACGCAGTACAGCATGCAACGTCTTATGCCCCGCTGAAGATGCGGTCGGCGTTGGTACCGGTGGTTAGCTTTGCTTCGAATATCATGACCTGGGTGTTGCTGGGCGGTATGTTGCTGATCCACCAGTTTCCGCAGTTGCTGTTGTTCGGTATCATCCTGTTCGCATCGACAACGTTGTTTAGTTTCATTACGTTGCCGGTCGAAATCAATGCCAGTCAGCGTGCGTTGGTATGGTTGAGTCGTGCCGGGATAACGAATGTCTCTACGCATGGTATGGCCGAAGATGCTTTGCGCTCTGCCGCTTATACTTATGTGGTGGCAGCCTTAGGTTCGCTGGCTACATTATTATATTATATAATGATCTTCCTGGGAGGAAGAAGCCGCGACTAAGCGAGTACCGTATCAGATAAAAAAAGCAGCCCGGGTCGTTCTGAATGACTCGGGCTGCTTTTTTATTTCTTCTTTTTCTTCGTTCTGTGAAATTTGCCTTCCATATAAAGTGCCCAGATTAAAAATCCGAGTCCCATTCCCATAAACAGTAAACAAACAAATATAAAATCAGGCATAACTAATCCTCCTTCAGTTTAATGAATAATAAGCCTAAAAACAAAAATCCTGAAACTAAAACAAATCCACCCGAATAAATAAGCGCATTATGTCCCTCAAGATCTTTTAATAATGTTGTGATGACAACTCCTGTTGCCATGTATTTGGCGAAGTCGATGCAAAAACTACCAAGTTCACCGTACAATACTTTCTTTTGTCTCCTTAATTTCTTTCTCATAGCTATACGTTTTGTTAAATATGTTGCAAACATAACAAAAAGAAACAGACAAAACAATGAACCTATCCAATAAATAACGAATTTGAAACAAAATACCTACCTTTGCATTCCGAATAATAATTTAATATATAAAAGTCGGTTAGCTCCGACGATAAAGAAGAGCAAACAGTATATGCAGAAGCCGTCTATACCAAAAGGTACCAGAGATTTTTCGCCCGAAGAAATGGCGAAACGTAATTATATATTCAATACGATTCGTGAAGTATATCATCTGTACGGATTTCAGCAAATAGAAACTCCGGCCATGGAGAACCTGTCGACCCTGATGGGCAAGTATGGCGAAGAAGGTGATAAATTACTTTTCAAGATATTAAACTCGGGAGATTGTTTCTCAGGCATTACCGATGAAGAACTGCTGGAACGTAACCCGGTGAGATTCGGCGTGAAAGCCTGTGAGAAAGGATTGCGTTACGACCTGACCGTTCCTTTTGCCCGCTACGTAGTGCAGCACCGCAACGATATAACATTCCCTTTCAAACGTTATCAGATACAACCCGTATGGCGTGCCGACCGTCCGCAGAAAGGACGTTACCGTGAGTTCTACCAGTGCGACGGTGACGTGGTAGGCTCCGATTCACTGATTAACGAAGTGGAGCTGATTCAGATTATGGATGAGGTGTTCCACCGTTTCGGTATCCGCGTTTGCATCAAGATGAACAACCGTAAGATATTGTCGGGTATTGCCGAAATTATCGGTGAAGCGGATAAGATTGTCGATATAACAGTGGCTATCGATAAATTGGATAAGATCGGCCTGGATAATGTAAATGAAGAGTTGCGTTCCAAAGGCCTTTCCGAAGAGGCGATTGCCCGTTTGCAACCGATCATCATGCTGTCGGGTAGCAATCGCGAAAAACTGGCCGTCCTGAAAGAACAGTTGGCAACTTCCGAAATAGCCGTGAAGGGTATCGAAGAAATGACCTTCATCCTCGACCGTATCGACCAGCTGCCTATGCATTCGGAACTGGAACTCGACCTGACACTGGCCCGCGGTCTGAACTATTATACCGGTGCCATCTTCGAAGTAAAAGCGCTGGATGTCCAGATAGGAAGTATCACCGGTGGCGGACGATATGACAACTTGACCGGCGTATTTGGCATGGATGGCGTTTCGGGTGTCGGTATCTCTTTTGGGGCAGACCGTATCTTCGACGTGCTGAATCAGTTGGACCTGTATCCGGCCGATTCGTTGAAGACAACACAGTTACTGTTTGTCAACTTCGGTGAGAAGGAAGAAAGTTATCTGTTACCGATTATCGCCCGGGTTCGTGCCGCCGGTATCCGTACCGAACTTTTCCCCGAATCAGCCAAGATGAAGAAGCAGATGGGGTATGCCGATACGAAGAAAATCCCGTATGTCGCTATCGTTGGCGAAACGGAGATGAGCGAAGGCAAGATCAACCTGAAGAATATGATTACAGGCGAACAAACACCTGTCACTGTAGAAGAACTGATTGCAAAGTTCTGATATAAATAAGCAGCCTTGTCCCCGTGCTTGACACGGGGCCGCAAAGGTGCTGCCTGAATAAATAGGCATATGACCTGTTCTTTTGCGATCCCGTGTCAAGCACGGGAACGGGTTTATGCTATCCTTAATATTACTGTCTCATGAAAACATCTCTTTTAATTCTCGCATTCGCTTTAGTCCTCTCTTCCTGTTCTGTTCAGCCAAGAGCCTCCTGGATAACAACTACGGAAAACGAACCGTGGCAGGAGCAATCCGACCTGGTCTCTGCCTCTTCGGATACGATTCCGACGATCGACGCGGTTATCCATACCCATAAGAAAGGACAGAAGATAGACGGTTTCGGTGCCTGCTTCAACGAACTGGGCTGGATTTCCCTGAGCAAACTCGATCCGACAGTCCGCGAAGAGATCATGGAAGAACTCTTCTTTCCGGAGATAGGGGCGAATTTCACCATCTGCCGTATGCCGGTGGGTGCCAACGATTTCTCCCGCGACTGGTATTCCTATAATGAGACCGAAGGCGATTTCGAAATGGAATACTTCACCATCGCCAACGACCAGCAGACATTGATCCCTTTTATTAAAGGCGCACAGAAATACAATTCCGACCTGCGTATCTGGGCCTCTCCCTGGTGTCCTCCTGCCTGGATGAAATATAATAAGCATTATGCCTCCGCCTATACCGGCGAAGCCTACAACGAGAAGTACCGCAACGGCCTGCCTGCCGATAAGGTCGGTTATGAAGGAACGGATATGTTTATCCAGGACTCCCTTTACCTGCAATCGTATGCCCTTTACTTCTCCAAATTTATCGAAGCCTATCGTGAACAGGGCATCGACATTTTTGCCGTCATGCCGCAGAATGAGTTCAATTCGGCACAGATATTCCCTAGTTGTTGCTGGACGGCTGCTTCGCTGGCTAACTTCGTCGGCAACTATCTAGGTCCGGCTATGAAGGAACTGGACGTGAAAGTGATGTTCGGCACCATGGAACGTGCCAACGAAGCATTGGTGGATACCATCCTGACCGACCCGGTAAGCGGCAAGTATATCAGCGCAGTCGGTTTCCAATGGGCGGGAAAAGGAGCGATCAAAGGTATACACGAACGTTATCCCGATATGAAACTCTATCAGACCGAGCAGGAATGCGGCGACGGAAAGAATGACTGGAGCGGTGCCGTTTACTCCTGGAACCTGATGCGTCATTACCTGGATAACGGTGCGTCGGCCTATATGTATTGGAATATCTCGCTGGATAAAGGCGGTATCAGCCGTTGGGGATGGGCGCAAAACTCCCTTGTGGTTGTCGATCCCGATACAAAAACCTTCCATTACACTCCCGAATATTATGTAATGAAACATTTGAGCCATTACGTCCAGCCCGGTGCCCGTAAACTGGAAACCTCCGGCCAGTTCAGCAATCTCATGGCCTTCGTCAACCCCGACAAAAGTATTGTTGTCGCTTTGGCAAACGAAGGAAATGAGGACCGCCAGGTATCTGTTGAAATCGACGGTCGCGTCTACCAGCCTGTACTACCGGCTCATTCCATCGCAACACTGCTGATAGACTAATTTGAAATATACTATATATTAATGTAAGGGACGGCAGATTCTAATTCTTTCGTCCCTTATTTTTTTACTTTTGAGCATGCTCGGAATTGATTTTTAGCATGGTCGAAATCTATTTTTAGCTAGCTGAAAATTAAATTAAGGCATGCTCAAAAGAATAAAAGTTTAGGACTTATCAGTTAAAAGACCGTGACTTATGAACTACTTTCCCGTTACTTTTGTTCTAGTCGGGAAGCATGTGAGGCGGAATGTATAGTCATCCTGTCAGTCATGTCGGCGCATCTAAACGTCTGTTTATGCAAAATTGGCAGTCTTTTCCCTGCCAATTAATTTGGCACAGATTTCGCATAGGAATAAGCGTGAATTAGAAAAACACATGTAAACATAATATTATTAACAATTAAAAATATAGTAAGATGAACATTAGACCATTAGCAGACAGAGTGCTTATTAAGCCGGCTGCAGCAGAAGAAAAGACACTTGGCGGAATCATTATCCCGGATTCAGCAAAAGAAAAACCTTTAAAAGGTGAAGTTGTTGCCGTGGGTAACGGAACAAAGGATGAAGAAATGGTTGTGAAAGGTGGCGATACTGTACTGTACGGAAAATATGCAGGAACAGAAATCGAACTGGATGGTGAGAAATATCTTATCATGCGTCAGTCTGACATTTTAGCTATTATCTAATTCATTAAACGGAAATAATAAAACAATATAATCATGGCAAAAGAAATTAAGTACGATATGGATGCCCGCGACCTTTTGAAGAAAGGTGTGGACGAATTGGCAAATGCTGTAAAAGTAACATTAGGCCCGAAAGGCCGTAACGTGATCATCGAAAAGAAATTCGGTGCTCCTCACATCACTAAAGACGGTGTAACGGTAGCTAAAGAAGTGGAACTGGCTTGCCCGTTCGAAAACATGGGTGCTCAGTTGGTAAAGGAAGTAGCTTCCAAAACAAACGACAATGCAGGTGACGGTACAACTACTGCTACTGTATTGGCACAGTCTATCATCGGTGTTGGTTTGAAGAACGTTACAGCAGGTGCTAACCCGATGGACCTGAAACGCGGTATCGACAAAGCCGTTGCCAAAGTGGTTGAAAAGATCGCTGACCAGGCTGAAGAAGTAGGCGACCAGTTCGAAAA
>ERZ856578.916-NODE-916-length-59455-cov-7.088838_pt1 | contig 59455 bp, 55 predicted proteins | sample MGYA00514384_ERZ856578 | MGnify/ENA primary metagenome ERZ856578 (study PRJEB29103, sample SAMN06111958) | human gut metagenome | biome: human gut; feature: ankylosing spondylitis patient; material: healthy_person | host: Homo sapiens | place: China:Hangzhou...
GTTGATAGGTTGGAGGTGTAAGCATGGTAACATGTTCAGCTGACCAATACTAATAGATCGAGGGCTTGACCAAAAAAGATTGATAAGATTTGCAGCTTGTGTTCAGTTTTGAAGGTGTAATACCTTAATAAAAGAAAGATTTCCGGTGATGATGCGCCTAGGGGACACACCCGTTCCCATTCCGAACACGACGGTTAAGACCTAGGCGGTCGATGGTACTTGGTGGGCAGCTGCCTGGGAGAGTAGATGGTCGCCGGAATCCAATTAGAAAAGTAGAATCGCAAAAGCGGTTCTATTTTTTTGTCTGAAAAAGTATAAAAACATAAAAAAAGAAATCCCTTTTCAACACAAAGGATTTCTTTTTTTATGGGTATTTTTTATTTTGCAGTAATATTTCTTGCTACATGGACACCGCTTGCGGAGGCATGAGAAAGAGAATGTGTGATGCCGCTGCCATCGCCGATGATATACAGCCCATCATAGCGGCTCATAAGCTGTTCGTTGACTGCAACCTCCATATTATAGAATTTTACTTCTACACCATAGAGGAGGGTATCATCATTTGCTGTGCCGGGTGCAACCTTATCGAGTGCATAAATCATTTCGATAATGCCATCCAGCAGGCGTTTTGGCAGGACCAAGCTCAAGTCGCCGGGGGTTGCATTCAATGTAGGTGTAACGAAGGATTCCTCTATACGCTTTGGTGTGGAACGTCGTCCACGAATCAAATCGCCGAAGCGCTGCACAATTACACCGCCGCCCAGCATATTGCTCAGGCGGGCAATGGATTCGCCATAGCCGTTGGAATCCTTGAATGGCTCAGAAAAATGCTTGGCAACCAACAAAGCGAAGTTTGTATTGCCTGTTTGCAGGGCAGGGTCTTCATAGCTATGCCCATTTACAGTGATAATGCCGTTTGTGTTTTCATTTACAACAGCACCCTTGGGGTTCATGCAGAAGGTACGCACCTTATCTCCGTATTTCTGGGTGCGGTATACGATTTTACTTTCGTAAAGCTCATCGGTAAGATGAGAAAAAACCTCCGCAGGCAATTCCACGCGCACACCAAGGTCAACGCGGTTGGATTTTGTGGGGATTTCCAGTTCATTACAAATGCGTTCCATCCATTTACTGCCGCTGCGTCCAACGGAAATGATACATTTTTCGCAGGAAAAGCTTTCCTCTGCACAATTTACCGCATAGCCATTTTCCAGAACGGTGACGGAATTGACGGGTGTATCAAAGAAGAAATCCACCTTATCCTTTAGATGTGCATAAAGATTTTCCAGCACAATATAATTTATATCCGTACCTAAATGACGCACAGAGGCATCCAGAAGGTGCAGGTCATTTTGGATGCAAAGCTTTTTAAATCTTGTGCCTGCGGTGGAATACAGCTTTGTGCCGGCACCGCCATAACGCATATTGATGGTATCAACATACTGCATTAAATCCAATGCACGTTTTTTGCCGATATATTCATATAAAGTACCGCCAAAATCGTTGGTGATGTTATATTTCCCATCGGAAAAGGCACCTGCACCGCCAAAGCCGCTCATGATACTACAGCTTTTACAGCTGACACAGCTTTTGATTTTATCCCCATCAATGGGACAGTGGCGTTTATCGAGCGCATGACCTGCCTCGAAAACAGCAACCCTCATCGTGGGCTTTTGCTGCATCAGTTCATAAGCAGCAAAGATACCACCGGGGCCTGCGCCGATAATAATGACATCATAATTCATTTCTTTTCCTCCATTATCTCTTATTTATAGCTGGATTGTTGTCCAATCCTCGCAGTTCCATACCTCTGTCACCACATCCTGATAAAATTCCGGTTCGTGGCAGATGAGCAGGATACTGCCCTTATACGCCTGCAATGCGCGCTTGAGCTCCTCCTTTGCATCCACATCCAGATGGTTGGTCGGCTCGTCCAGAAGGAGGACATTCGTTTCGGTATTGATGAGCTTGCAAAGGCGCACCTTTGCCTGTTCGCCGCCGCTGAGTACCTTCACCATGCTTTCGATATGCTTTGTGGTCAGGCCGCATTTTGCCAGAGCGGAACGCACCTCATATTGCGTAAAGGAAGGAAATTCCTTCCAGATTTCATCAATACAGGTGACATTTTCGGTGTATTTCTTTTCCTGTTCAAAATAGCCGGTATAAAGATAATCCCCCAGCTCCGTTTTGCCGCTGAGAGGTGGAATTTCGCCGATGATGCTTTTCAGCAGAGTGGTTTTCCCAATCCCGTTTGCACCGACAAGCGCAATTTTCTGTCCGCGCTCCATGGAAAGAGTGAGAGGTCTGGAAAGGGGTTTATCATATCCAATCACCAAATCCTCTGTCCGGAAAATGTATCTGCCTGCGGCACGCGCCTCCTTGAAGTTGAATTCCGGCTTGGGCTTTTCCTTCGCCAATTCGATAACATCCATTTTATCCAGCTTTTTCTGACGGGACATTGCCATATTTCTTGTGGAAACACGCGCCTTATTGCGGGCAACGAAGTCCTTTAGGTCATCGATTTCCTGCTGCTGCTTGCGGTATGCCGCCTCAAGCTGCGCCTTTTTCATGGCATAGACCTCCTGGAATTTATCATAATCCCCGACATAGCGTGTCAGCTCTGCATTTTCTACATGGTAAATCAGATTGACCACGCTGTTAAGGAAGGGAATATCATGCGAAATAAGGATGAAGGCGTTTTCGTATTCAATCAGATAGCGTTTCAGCCATTCGATGTGATTTTCGTCCAGATAGTTAGTCGGCTCATCCAGAAGAAGAATGTCGGGCTTTTCCAGAAGCAGCTTACCCATTAAAACCTTGGTTCTTTGTCCGCCTGAAAGCTCTGTGACATCTCTGTCCATGCCGATATCCGCAAGACCGAGGGCGCGTCCGATTTCGTCCACCTTGGAATCAATGATATAAAAATCATGATGCTCCAGAGTTTCCTGTATACTACCCGTTTCCTCCATCAGAAATTCCATGCGCTCCGCGTCAGCCTCCGCCATTTCGGCATAGTAGGCGTTCATCTGCGCTTCAAGGTCAAAAAGATAGCCGAAGGCAGACTGCAGAACGTCTCGGATGGTCTGTCCCTGTTCCAGAACGGTATGCTGATCTAAATAGCCCACACGGACATTTTTGCTCCATTCGATTTTACCCTCATCAGGCATCAGCTTTCCTGTGATAATATTCATAAATGTGGATTTCCCTTCGCCATTTGCCCCAACAAAGCCGACGTGCTCCCCCTTCAGAAGGCGGAAGGATACGTCTGTGAAGATGGCTCTGTCACCAAAGCCGTGGCTGAGCTTTACTACATTTAAAATGCTCATGTATCGTTCTCCTTATGTTCTTTCCTTTAGTAATTGTTCCAGAATTTTTGCCGCGCCAAAGTGATTGCAGTCCTCTGCAATCATATCCGCCGCAGCCTTGATGTGTGCCTCGCCGTTTGCCATGGCAACGCCAATGCCTGCAAATTCCAGCATGGGCAAATCGTTATCGCTGTCCCCCATGGCAAGCACATGCTCCGCTTCGATGCCGAGCATGGCGCAAAGCGTTTCCAATGCCTTCGCCTTGGTGGCAAGGGGAGAGGTGATTTCAATATTTTCCGGCGTAGATGCGGTAACGGAGCAAAGACCGAGTGCCCGAAGCTCCGCCCAGACCTGCTTTCGCAAGTCCATATCCCGAAAAATCAGATTGATATTTTCCAGAATGGCATGGCTTTTCTGCATTTTCTCCCAGAAATTTTCTACAGGGGTGCGGCTGTTCAGAATATAGCGCACATGGCTTTCCGTCAGCCCGTAGGGGGAAAGATTTTCATAGACGCTTTTCGCAATATACGCCTTGCCATGGATAAAATATTCCGTGATGACAGGCAGATGCTTGGCAATGGGAATCACTGCATCGACCGCATTTGGCGAAAGATTATTTTCAATGACGGCTTTTTTTTCCACTGCGTCATAAATCGCCGCGCCGTTGCTGGTGATAACATAGCGCAGAAAGGGCAGTGCCTTGATTGCCTGTGGCACTGTGCTGAAGGGTCTGCCTGTGGCAGGCACAAAATAAATGCCCTGTTCGTTCATCTGTTCCAACGCATGATATAAGCGAGGGGTAATTTCCTTATTTTTATCGAGAAGGGTGCCATCCAGATCGGAGGCAACCAGCTTTATGTATTTCATAGTATCACCTGCCCATTCTATCTATTCTATCAGATAAAGGAACACGCTACAATAAAAAGAAAGTGACTTTTTGAAAGAAAATTTCGGTTGGGTATTTCTCTGGAAAAAGGCAGGCAGATATGATATGCTAACAGCAGAAGCAGAGGAGAAACGGAGGGATTTACATGGTTTTTACGCCATTCAGGCTGAGAGAGTTGAAATTGAAAAATCGTTGGATTATGCTTGCCATGCACACAGGCTTTGCGACAGGCAATGCGCTGACAGAGCGCGACTATGCCTTCTATGAGGAGCGGGCAAAGGGCGGCGCGGCGGCAGTGACGGTGCTGCTTGCTGTGAATGAAGCAGGGGCGCTCAAGGGAATGTATGACGCGGAAACGGTAGAGAAGGAAAGCATGCGAACGCTTGCGGAACGCGTCCACGCGCACGATTGCAGGCTGATTGTGCAGCTGTTCCACTGCGGACGAAACGAAAGCGCGAAGAACCATGGCGAAAAGCCTTTGCTTGCGCCTTCTGCGGTGGCTTCGCCTATTTTCAGGGCAGAGCCGCAGGAAATGACGGCAGAGGAATTAGCCAAAACAAAGGCGGCGTTTGCCAATGCGGCGGCATTGTGCAAGGAAATCGGTGCGGATATCGTAGAGGTGAGCGCATCGGCAGGGTATCTGCTTTCGGAATTTTTCTCTCCGTTGACAAATCAGAGAACGGATGGATATGGCTATCAGACAGAAAACGGCATGACCTACCCGTTGGAGGTTCTGGCGGCAGTGCGTGCGGCAGTAGAGAATTTTCCGATACTGGTAAAGGTTTCTGCGGCGCAGATGGTAGAGGGCGGCTATGAGCTGACGGATACACTGCGTTTCTGCAAAAAGGCAGAGGATGCAGGGACGATTGATGGTGTGACGGTAACGGGCGGCTGGCATGAATCTCCGGTGGAGCAGATTTCCTATCATGTTTCCAAGGGGGGATATGCGCCGTTTGCAGGTGCTTTGAAGAAATATCTTTCTGTGCCTGTGATTGCTTGCAATCGGATTCATGATGCGGAAACGGCGGAACGGATTCTGGCGCAGGGTCTCTGCGATTTCTGCGGTACGGCAAGGGCATTTCTGGCAGATGCGGCATTTGCCAATCGTTTGCAGGCAGGCAAGCCCTATCTGCCCTGCCAGAGCTGCAATAAGTGCATCGCGGCAGTGCTGAAGGGGAAGGAGCTTTTTTGCGCCTTCAACCCCGAAGCAGGGAATGAAGCCTTTGAGCATCAGAGAAGAAAGATTGCAACCAGAAAGGAATGTATCGTCATCGGCGGCGGCCCTGCCGGTATGGAAGCGGCGAAAAAATCCGCAGAGCGCGGCTTTGTCACAACACTGCTGTGCAGGGAAAAGGAGCTTGGCGGTCAGCTGCGGCTGGCAGCATTACCTCCGAAAAAGGAGGGTCTGCTGGATTATATTGCCTACATGAAAGCAACCCTTGCGGAGCTGGGCGTTACCGTTTTGACAGAAACAGAAGCAACGCTTGATTTTATTAAGGAAAGAAAACCGTATTTTACGGTTGTGGCAACAGGCAGTCAACCCGAGAAGCAGCCGATTGAAGGCTTGTCTGATGAAAAATATTTTACGGCGCAGGAAATCTTGCAGATGCCGGAAGAAAAAATTGCGGAAATGCTTCAAGGAACTGTGGCAATTCTGGGCGGCGGCGCAGTTGGTTTGGAAACGGCGGCATTTCTGGCGCAGCGTCTGCCGGAGGGTGCAGCGGAATTTGGGATTAAGATTATCGAGCAGAAGGAAAAAATGGGCATGGACATGGGCGCAATGGCGCGTCCGCTGTTAAATGAATTGAAGAAAAAGAATGTCAGCTTTTTGACAACTACCACCGCAACGCTGATGGATGGCAGCAAGCTGTATGTCAAAATCGGTGAAATGACGCTGTTTGTTTCCGCGGATACAGTTATTTGGGCAGGCGGCAGCGAATCTGTTGTGGATACGGAGCTGACCATGTGGCTAATGGATGAGCGGATGAGCTATGCCGTTGTGGGGGATGCAAATGAAATCGGCGATGGCGGCACAGCAATCAAGGATGCGTATGAATTGTACACACATTTGTACCTTGCATGACAAGATTTGTGTATATTGTATTTTTTTAAGATATTGATGAAATATTTTTCGGCAGATATTGCCAAGAGAAAAACATTGTGCTATATTTAGTGCAAGTGTTAAATAATTGCCAAGAAATCAGGGAAAATCGCAGTACATTCTCGTTGGCAATGAAAAAAATGCTGAGAAATATCACCATTTTTCTTGGAAAGGAAGCGGAAAGTTATGGATTTTATCAAAAGAACATGGGCAGAAATTGACTTGGATGCACTGGATTACAACATCAAGAGCATCAAATCCAAAATGGAGCCCGAGCATAAGGTTATGGGTATTGTAAAGGCGGATGCGTATGGTCATGGTGACGGCTTTGTAGCACGCAAGCTGCAGGCAGGCGGCTTCGACTGGTTCGGCGTTTCCAACATCGAAGAAGGTATGAGCCTGAGAAACGAAGGCATCACAAAACCCATTCTGGTTCTGGGCTATACACCCGCAAGCTGCGTAGAAATTCTTTGCCAGCAGAGCATCACAAACGCAATCGTTGGGATTGAACATGCAAGAAGCCTGCAGGAAGCAGCGGCAGCAGCAAATGTTGTTGTAGAAGGTCATATTAAACTGGATACAGGTATGACTCGTGTTGGTTTCCAGACAGATGATGCAGACTTCGATCAGTCCCTGAAGGATATCATTGAAGTAAGTAAAATGCCCAACGTAAAGATTACAGGTATCTTTACACACCATGCAGTTGCTGACTCCTACACAGGTGATAACCCCGATTTCACAAGAATGCAGTTTGCTCGCTTCGATAAAATGGTAACAGCTTTGCAGGATGCAGGCGTACATGTTGGTCTCCGCCACTGTGCAAACAGCGCAACAACAATCGCTTATCCCGAAAGACATATTGATATGTGCCGTTCCGGTATCATTACATACGGTATGCTGCCCTCTAGCGAATGCGAAGGCATGATTGATTTGAAGCCTTTGATGACAGTAAAATCCACAATCGGTCTGGTAAAGCATGTTCCCGCAGGCTCTCAGCTTTCCTACGGCAGAACCTATACAGCAGAAACAGACAGAAGAATTGCTACCATCCCTATTGGCTATGCAGATGGTTACAACAGAGCATTGTCCAACAAGGCTAAAATGATTGTTCATGGTAAATATGCACCCGTTGTTGGTCGTGTCTGCATGGATCAGCTGATGATTGACGTTACAGATATTCCCGAAGCAAAAATGGGGGATGAAGTTATCGTTGTTGGTACAGATGGCGATAAACACTTCACATTTGACGATATGGCTGCAATCCTTGGCACAATCAACTATGAACTGCCCTGCGTATTGACAAAACGTGTTCCCCGTGTTTATAAAGAAAACGGCGAAATCGTTGGTATCGTAGACCATGTTCTGCATCAGTACAGATAAGAAAAATTGAAATAAAAGAGGAGTGGCTTTTGCTACTCCTCTTTGAGTTGAAAAATTTTTCGGTTGAAAAAAGACATCCCATCGTAAAGACGGGATGTCAATTTTTTTGTCTGATAAAGCTGTAGGCTTACAGCTTTGCAATCACTGCGTCCGCAAATTCCTCTGTGCTCGCGGTGCCGCCCATATCCTGCGTCAGTGTTTTCCCTTCGGAAATGACATCGGTTACGGCTTTTTCGATTGCCGCTGCCGCCTTTGCCTCGCCCAGATGTGCCAGCATCAGGGAAGCGGAAAGGATGCAGGCAGTCGGGTTGATTTTGTGCTGTCCTGCAATATCGGGGGCAGAGCCGTGGATTGGCTCGAAAATTGCACCGTCCTTGCCGATATTTGCGCTGGGAGTCAGACCAAGACCGCCAACCAGACCTGCACATAGGTCGGAAACGATATCGCCGTAAAGATTCGGGCAAACCAGTACATCATATTCCTCAGGGTGCATCACCAGACGCATACACATGGCATCGACAATGCTGTCTGTAAATTCGATTTGCGGATATTCCTTTGCAATCTCTCTTGCTACATCCAGAAACAGACCATCGGTGCATTTCATAATGTTTGCCTTATGTACGGCTGTTACTTTTTTTCTTCCTTCTCTTACGGCATATTCAAAGGCGTAACGGCAGATGCGCTCGCAGCCCTTTCTGGTGATTAGCTTAATGCTTTCCGCCGCATCCTCGCCAACCATGTGTTCAATCCCTGCATACAGGTCTTCTGTATTTTCGCGCACGATAACAAGGTCGATATGATCATATCTTGTGATTACGCCGGGGTAGGTTTTGGCAGGGCGCACGTTTGCATAAAGGTCAAAGGTTTTGCGCAGTGCTACGTTTACGCTGCGAAAGCCCTTGCCGACAGGGGTCGTAATAGGCCCTTTCAGCGCAACGCCGTTCTTGCGGATGGAATCAATGACATGGTCGGGCAGGGGTGTGCCGTATTTTTCGATCATGGCTGCGCCTGCTTCCATTTCATCCCATTCAATGGCAACGCCGGTTGCCTCTACAACGCGCTTCGCTGCCGCAACAACCTCAGGGCCGCTGCCGTCCCCGGGGATAAGAGTTACTTTATGTGCCATATTATTTTGCCTCCTTTGTATAGTTCAGCAGACCGCCTGCGAGCAGAATGTCGCACTGTCTTGCGGAAATATTCAGTCTTGTGGGAATTTCTTCGCCGGTACGCACCAGTGTTACCATTACGTTCTGACCCTCTACTGCGCCTTTGATCTGGTCTGCGGCATATTTGATGACAAATTCGTCTCCAAGGCGAATGTTGTCATAGTCCCATTCGTTTACGAATACCAGAGGCAGGATACCGTTGTTAATCAGGTTTGCCATGTGGATACGCGCGAAGGATTTTGCGATGACACCCTTTACGCCAAGCTGCAGGGGAGCCAGTGCTGCATGCTCGCGGCTGGAGCCCTGCCCGTAGTTCTGCCCTGCGATGATAAAGCCGCCGCCTGCCGCCTTCGCTCTTGCGGGGAACTCAGGATCACAGGGGGTCAGGCAGTAATCTGCCAGATAGGGTACGTTGGAACGGAAGGGCAAAAGCTTCGCGTTGGAGGGCATAATGTGGTCTGTTGTGATGTTGTCCTCTACCTTAATCAGCGCGCCGCCCTTGATTTCCTTGGGTACCTTTGTATTCTTGGGGAAGGGCTGAATATTCGGGCCTCTGACAACCTTCACACATTCGCCTTCAGGTGCAGGAGGAATGATGAGGTTATCGTTTACCATGAAATGCGCAGGCATGGAAACCAGAGGGGCTTCTCCCAGTGTATGGGGATCTGTCACAACGCCTGCCAGTGCGGATGCAACCGCTGTTTCGGGGCTGACGATATAAACCTGCGCGGATTTTGTCCCGCTTCTGCCTTCAAAGTTTCTGTTGATGGTACGCAGGGAAACCGCATTCGTTGCAGGAGCCTGCCCCATGCCGATGCAGGGGCCGCAGCCACATTCCAGAATACGCGCGCCTGCGGAAATAATATCTGCCAGTGCGCCGTTTGCCGCCAGCATATTCATAACCTGCTTGGAGCCGGGCGCGATAACCAGACTGACATCGGGATGAACGGATTTTCCTTTTAAGAGTGCCGCAACCGTCATCATATCGGTATAAGAGGAATTGGTGCAGGAACCAATCGCAACCTGATCCACCTTCAGACCCGCAACATCCTTTACCTGCTTGATATTATCGGGGGAATGAGGGCAGGCAACCAGAGGTGCGATTTCATCCAGAGCAATCGTTACTTCCTCATCATAGGTTGCATCTGCGTCAGCGGAAAGCTCTATCCAATCCTCGCCGCGTCCCTGCGCGTCAAGGAATTTCTTTGTCACCTCGTCAGAAGGGAATACGGATGTAGTTGCGCCCAGCTCTGCGCCCATGTTTGTGATGGTTGCTCTCTGGGGAACGGAAAGCGTCTTTACGCCTTCACCTGCGTATTCCATCACCTTGCCGACACCGCCTTTAACGGACAGGCGGCGCAGTACCTCAAGAATAACGTCCTTTGCGGTTACCCAGGGGGAAAGCTTGCCTGTCAGGTTCACACGGCAAACCTTGGGCATAGCCAGATAATACGCACCGCCGCCCATGGCAACGGCTACATCCAGACCGCCTGCGCCAATCGCAAGCATCCCGATGCCACCGCCTGTAGGGGTGTGGCTGTCAGAGCCAAGCAGGGTTTTGCCGGGCTTGCCGAAGCGCTCCAGATGCACCTGATGACAGATGCCGTTGCCTGGCTTGGAGAAATAAATCCCATGCTTGCTTGTCACTGTCTGGATATATTTATGGTCATCTGCGTTTTCAAAGCCTGTCTGCAGGGTGTTGTGGTCGATGTAAGCAACAGATTTCTCTGTTTTGACACGGGGAATCCCAATGGCTTCAAACTGCAGATACGCCATGGTGCCTGTGGAGTCTTGTGTCAGTGTCTGGTCGATTTTGATGGCGATTTCCTTCCCTGCCACCATTTCACCGGATACCAGATGATTTTTAATCAGTTTTTCGGTAATATTCATTCCCATATTCTCTTCCTCCTAAGAAAACTGTTTGATGAAATTTTATTTTTTTAACAAATCCTTCTTACAGAAGCCCTGCCTGCTTTGCTAGCTCCGGCAGAAGCGCGCATGTGGCTGCCTCCATCTCTTCCTCACTGATGAAGGTCATACGTCCGTCGCTGTACTGCTTATCTACCCATTCCTTGAGGATAGCAGTGCGAGGGTCATTCTTGCTGATTTTGCTTTCGCCCTCCAGATGCAATGTCTGGTTCAGCCAGTATGCAACACCGGCAAGACCGGAGTTTTTGTTGACCTCTACGCTGAGGGGGCGGTTCAGCAGCTTTGCTGTATTGAAGATGTTATAAATTTCCTCATCCTTCGCAACGCCGTCTGCGTGAATACCGGCTCTGGTTACATTAAAGTCACGTCCGACGAAGGGGGTGCGAGAGGGGATTTTATAGCCAAGCTCTTTTTCATAAAATTCTGCGATTTCCGTAATAACAGTAGGGTCCATGCCATCTAATGTTCCTCTCAGGGAAGCATATTCCATTACCATTGCTTCGAGAGGGGTGTTGCCTGTGCGTTCCCCGATGCCTAAGAGAGAGCAGTTTACGGAGGAGCAGCCATACAGCCATGCCGTTGTGGAATTGACAACCGCCTTATAGAAATCGTTATGCCCATGCCATTCCAATAATTCGGAAGGGATCTGTGCAAAGTGGTTTACACCATAAATGATACCGCCGACAGAACGGGGCAGGGTAGCACCGGGGTAAGGCACGCCGTAGCCCATCGTATCACAGAAGCGGATTTTTACGGGCAGCTGATATTTATCCATCAGCTTTTTCAGCTCCGTTGCAAAGGGAACCACGCAGCCATAGAAATCGGCTCTTGTGACATCCTCAAAATGACAGCGAGGGGTAATGCCCATATCCAGAGCAGCCTCTACAATTTCCAGATAGCCGTCGATTGCCTGCTTTCTGGTTTTGTGCAGCTTATTGAAAATATGATAGTCGGAGCAGGAAACCAGAATCCCACATTCGGGCATCCCCATTTCCTTGACCAGCTTGAAGTCCTCCTTTGTGGCACGAATCCATCCTGTGATTTCGGGGAATTCATAGCCCAGCTCGCGGCATGCTTCGATCGCCCTGCGGTCATTTTCGCTGTACAGGAAAAATTCGCACTGTCTGATTTTGCCCTTGGGGCCGCCTAAGCGGTGCAGCATATCATACAGCGTTGCGATCTGCTTTGCCGTATAGGGAGCGCGAGACTGCTGCCCATCACGGAAGGTGGTATCTGTCAGCCAGATTTCCTCAGGCACATTCATGGGTACCTGACGGTAGTTGAACGTAACCTTCGGCACTTCGTCATAGCTGTAGTTATCACGATACAGGTTAGGCTCAGGAATATCCTGAAGGCTGTATTTATAGCGCCTGAGTTCCAAGAGATTGGTTTTGTCGTTATAAGTGATCAAAGTTCTCACTCCTTCTATCTGGATTTGTTTATCATACAAAAACAAGTGCTTTGCGTGATATTTTATATTTATAGAATATATCAATCATAGTGCCATCTGTCAAGAGAAAACGATAAAAAAATTGAATATATGACAAAATGATTAAAAATCATGTTTTATTTGAATTTACAAGGTCTTTCAAAAAATACAATAAAAATTTTTCTATAGAAAACAATAAATTATTTCGATATATTAGTTTTTGTCCTAGAAAATAATTCGGAAATTCTATAGATAAATTATGATAGATTTTCTGTTTTTGCAAGAAGGTCGTTGATTTTGCGTGAAAAATAGGGAGACCTGTGCTATACTCAGAAAAGATAGGAGTGAGGCGTATGATTGAGCGATTTCCCGTTTGGGCACCCGGGGAGCATGGCATGGAGCGGCGGAGGGTTTATATCTACCTGCCCGATGAATATTATGAGAAGCCTAAGCGACAGTATCCTGTTTTATACATGTTTGATGGGCATAATGTTTTTTATGATGAAGATGCTACCTACGGCAAAAGCTGGGGGATGGAGCAGTATTTGCAGAAAAGCGGCAGAAAGCTGATGGTGGTTGCGCTGGAATCGAGCCGCGCGCCCGATTATGGCAGGCTAAAGGAATATGCCCCCTTTTCGTTTACCACAGAGGAAACAGGCGGAATTATCGGCAATGGGGATATCACTATGGATTGGATTGTCCATGTTCTCAAGCGGACAGTGGATACCCAGTACCGCACCAAGGCAGACCGCAGGCATACCTTTCTGGCAGGCTCCTCTATGGGAGGGCTTATGACACTTTATGGGCTTCTGGCGTATCCGGAGGTCTTTTCGCGCGGCGCGGCACTCTCGCCTTCACTCTGGATTGATGCGGAAAAGGTCAAGGCGATGATTCGGCATGCCAGAGTGAAACGAAATACTGTGCTTTATATGGATTACGGCGCACTGGAATTTGCCGATCATCCGCACAGCCGCAGTCTCTTTGCGGAAGTCAGTGCATTGCTGATAGAAAAGCGTGTTCTGCTCAATAGTCGCATTGTCCCGCGGGGAACACACTGCGAAGCAAGCTGGGAAAAGCAGATTCCGTTTTTTATGAAAACGCTGTTTGAATAAGGCGCAATCCGAACAAAAGATAACAGGAGGGATGTTCTATGAAAAATTTTGTATTTCTTTCCCCGAATTTCCCAACAAATTATTGGAAATTCTGTAAAGAGCTGAAGGAAAACGGCATGCGTGTACTGGGCATTGGGGATGAACCGTATGAGCAGCTGGATGAGAATGTGAAAAACAGCCTGCACGAATATTACAAGGTTGGCAGTCTGGAAAACTATGATGAGGTCTATCGTGCGGTTGCCTTTTTTGCCTTCAAATACGGGCGGATTAACTGGCTGGAAAGCAATAACGAATACTGGCTGGAGCAGGATGCTAAGCTGCGGGCGGATTTCAATATCACCACAGGCTTTCAGGTGCAGGATATGCCGCGGATGAAATATAAATCCAAAATGAAGGAAGCATATAAAGAGGCAGGGCTTGCAGTCGCGCGCTATACCCTTGTGGAAAGCATGGAGGACTGCCGCCGCTTTGTTGCCGAGGTCGGCTATCCCGTTGTGGCAAAGCCGGATAACGGCGTGGGTGCCTCCCATAATTTCAAGATTACGAATGACGAGGAGCTTGCGGCGTTCTATAAGCAGCGTCACGAAGGGGTTGTCTATATCATGGAGGAGTTTGTCAATGGTGAGGTCTGCTCCTATGATGCCATTATTGATTCCAAGGGGAATATTCTTTTTGAAACAGGCAACGTAACCCCCGGCTCCATCATGGATATGGTCAATCAAAGCGATGACTGCAAATTCTATATCGTGAAGGATTTGCCTGAGGACACCAAACGGGCAGGACGCGCCACGGTGCAGGCGTTTGGCGTGAAAAGCCGCTTTGTGCATTTTGAATTTTTCCGTCTGCGTCAGGATCAGAATGGATTAGGCAGGAAGGGCGAAATTATGGCGCTTGAGGTCAATATGCGTCCTTGCGGCGGCTTTGGCCCTGATATGATGGACTATGCAAACAGTACGGATGTCTATAAAATCTGGGCGGATATGATTGCCTTCGACCGCTCCACAAAGTCGGAGGGAGCGCATGCGTTCTGCGCCTATGTCGGCAGAAGGGATGGCAAGCAGTATCAGCTCAGCCACGAAGAAATCCTCTCGCACTATGGGGATGCTGTCCGTATGTCCGGTCGTCTGCCGGATGCGCTGAGTGTTGCCATGGGCAATCAGTTCTATATGGCGACCTTCCCCGAAATGGCGGCGGTCAATGCATTTTTTGCCGCAGTCTCGGCATTGGTATAAAAATTTTTTCTATGCATAAATAAAAAACGCCGTGAGAGAAGATTGTTCTCTGATACGGCGTTTTTGTTGTTTATTCGGAAATTCATCTGACAGGAATGGAAATCTCCATCAGAAATTTTTCATAGAATCTCCATGAACCTCATGCGCTCTCTGCTGCCGGATTTTTCCCTCGGCAAAATTTCAGATAGAAAAGGATGCAGAGCATTACGGAAAGCAACGAACCGCCTGCCGAAGCCAGCCCCATCGGGAACAGCGTATCGGGGAAGAGCATGGAAGCAAGATAGGACCCCGGTACACGCACAAGCAAAACCGAACTGATGTTGTGCAGGAAGGAAAGAACCGAATTGCCGCAGGCGCAGAAATAGCCGCTGAAGCTAAAATGAATCCCTGCAAAAAGACAGTCGAAGATATAGCTGCGCAGGTATTGTCCGCCGAAGCGAATGACCTCTGCGCCGCCTGCCGCCTGTCGGTCGGTAAAAAGCGCGACAAGCTGTTCCGCGCAGAGCTGTACCCCGATGCAGACGCAAAGCCCGAAGCCAACGGTAATGCAGATGGCATAGCGTAGGGTCTGTACAGCGCGTTCCGGCTTGCCTGCCCCGATATTCTGCGCTCCCAGTGCCGAAACGGTGGAAAGCATAGAGGAAGGCACAAGGAATACAAACCCGATGATTTTTTCTACAATCCCGACTGCCGCCGCATCGTTCAGCCCTCTGCGGTTGGCAATAATCGTAATCACGATAAACGCAATCTGAATTAGCCCGTCCTGCAAAGCAACAGGCACGCCAATCTGCAAAATCTGTCCTACAACAGGGCGGCGCGGATGGAAGTCCCCCTTGGAAAGGGAAATGCTTTTCTGCTTCAGAATCATAAACAGGGAAACCGCCACGCTGATGGTCTGCGCGAGGGTTGTGCCGAGTGCCGCACCGGCAGGGCCGAAGCCAAGCGCGCCAATGAAAAGATAATCCAGCATGATATTTGCCGCACATGCAATCGCAATGAAATACATCGGGCTTTTGCTGTCACCCATGCCACGGAAAATGGAGCTGATGATGTTATACGCCGTAATAAAGGGAATCCCCAGAAAGCAGATAGTCAAATATGCAACTGTGCCGTCTACCGCCTCCGCAGGGGTGGACATTACACCGACAATCGGGCGCACCAGAAGCAGAAGCACTGCCGTCAGCACAATGGAAAGCCCGAAAAAGAGCGTCACAGTGTTGCCGACGCTTTCCGAAACCTGCTTATGGTCTCTGCCGCCCACTGCACGCGCAATGCTGACGGTTGTCCCCATCGCAAGCCCTACGAGCATAACGGTCAGCATGTGCATCACCTGCGAGCCGATGGAAACGGCTGTGGTGCTGGCAACCCCATCAAATTGCCCGATAATGAATAAATCTGCCATGCCGTAAAGGGTCTGTAAGAAATAAGAAAGCAGATAGGGCAGGGAGAATATGAGTATATTTTTACCGACACTGCCGGTGGTAAGGTTTCTTTCCATAGGGAACTCCTTTCGTTACTTTAAAAAATCTTTTGTATATGGTATATGCTTTTGTAAAAATACATAAAATTTATATGTTTACATTAAACTTTACAACTATTGCAGAGTCAAGAGTTTTTTGCCAAAAACAGGGTTCAAAAGAAAAAGAGCCTTTCGATTTTGTATTTAATCAGAAGGCTTTTTTTTCTGTTTTTATTCCTGCTTTTGCTCCTGTGGCAAAAGCTTTTTCGTCAGATATTGTTCTCCCATCAAATCATCATACGTCAGCAGCTCATGCAGCTTGATATATTTGTTTCTCGTTTCCTCATCACAGCCCTCGGAATAAAGATTGTAATACGGGCTGATGACAGGGCAATGCGCATATAAATCCAGAAGAAAGTTGCTCCGCAGTGTTTCCGGTGCGCCGATGTAATCATACATCAGTGCTGTCAGCAGATACGGCGAAACGGGTGTGTCGTCTGCGCGGTATTCGTGCCCTGTATCGTAATTGCTGAATACAACATAGGGCGTGGAGAACATCTGATATTTCTCTTCCTCTGTCCAGTTTGCAGCAGTGGTGGAGGTGATTGTACCGGTGGAGGCATAAACGCCGAAATCGTTCCCCAGCGTCGGCAGATGGTCGCCATACCAGAGCACAACAGTCGGCTTTTCTCGCTTCATCACATACTCATACAATCTGCCAAGCTGTGCATCCGAATCGGAAACACCCTTGCAGTAATTGTGCAGCAGGTTGCTTTCTTCCTCCGAAAGCGCATCGGAGGTAAAATCAATATTCCATTCGGAGGGGTCAAATTTATTCAGATACAGCCCATGGTTTTCCATGGTAATGCCCTGAATGAAAACGCCTTTTTCATGCGGCTGCTCCAGCTGATACATGATTTCCTCCACAAGGCTTTCATCTGTCAGGAAGGGGCCGCTGTTGAAATGCTGCTCTGCGTGTAAATCATATTCCCCCAGCATTTCATCAAAGCCAAGCAGGGGATAGGCGCGGTCGCGTTCATAAAATTCCTTCTGATAGGTATGAATCCCAACGGTATCATAGCCCTGATTCTTAAATTCGCGTGCATAGGAATAAATGTTGTTGAAGACATACTGCTGATACGGCACATTGCCCGATGGCAGCATGCTTGTAGTCATGCCGGTCAGAATCTCAAATTCGGGACGCACCGTGCCGCCGCCGAAGGTGCAGGAAACCATGTTGCCGCCGTGGTTTTCCGCAAGAATCCTGCGGTAATTGGGAATCGGGTCCGCTGTAAAGCTCACGTTTTTCAGCGTGGTAGGGTCCCAGAAGGATTCCGAAAGAATCACAATGACATCGGGATTCTGGAAATCTGCGCCGCTAGCTTCGTCCGGCTGATATTGTGCAAATGCCTTTTCCAGATATCTCTCGCTGTAATTATCCGGATCACCCATGCTTAAGGAAGAAAGGTTTAGCACAAATGCGGTCAGAAAGCCGTTTTCGGTGTAGTTTTTTGTCTGGTCGGTCGGTGCCTCGGAGGAAAGCCCCAGCATGCTGTAATCGGCTCGTACGGTGCCGTTCATGGTGCAAAGATACAGACACCCCAACAGAATCGGCGCACCAAGCACGCGTTTTTTCCATGCGATTGGGAGTGTCGGACGCAGAATCGCAAGCACCGCAAGATATGCCACTGTGCCGCCCCAGAGCCACCATAACGGTGTGGGGATTTTCAGCGCAGAAAGAAATGTGGTGAAGCTGTCTGCATTTTTTGCCAGCAGCATATCCCAAGGAAGAAAATGCTCCTTGAGGATTTCTGTTTTCAGAAAATCAACCGTCGGCATAATCGTAAATAGTAAGCCTGTCAAAAGTGCTGCCGGGGGAACGTGTTTCCAGAGACAAATCATCGCCCCGAAGAAAAGATAAATCAGAAGCATCCCTAACAGGAACGCCCCGTAATTTTCCGTTAAAAGCGTACGCAGCAGCACCGCCGCGCCGTCCTCGCCGGAAAGAAAGGAAATGGCGTTGCCGCTCAGGCTCAGCCAGAGGGGAAACAGCAACACTAACAGCCACATGATAAAGGCGGCAGGCTTATGCGTTTGTATATACGCATCTATTCTTGTACGAATTTCTCGTAATTTTTTCATGTTTGCAAAACCTCTTTTGTGTAGATTGATTGAATTTCTAAATGGTTATTTTAACACGATTTTCATGCGTTTTCAAGAAATTGAAGAATTAAAATTGTGAAATAAGCCAAACGCCTGAATTCGTCTTAGGAAGGCACACGATAAAGAAAATTCTGCCTGTTCGCTTGACAGGGGCTGTTTCGTCCTGTAAAGTAAAAAATAGTGCCGTAACTGTGCATTTATTTGCATGCAGATTTCGGCAGAGAACGAGAGGTGGCACCATGAAAAAGCAAGATTCCAATTATAATAATGAAAGCATCACTTCCCTAAAGGGGGCGGAACGCGTCCGCCTGCGTCCGGGGGTAATCTTCGGCTCGGACGGTCTGGATGGGTGCGAGCATGCCTTTTTTGAAATCCTTTCCAATTCCATTGATGAGGCGAGAGAGGGCTACGGCAAAAAGATTGAGATTACCCGTTTCAAGGATGATTCCATTCTCGTGCGCGATCATGGCAGGGGGATTCCTGTGGATTATAACCCCAAGGAGGATTGCTTCAACTGGGAGCTGGTGTTTTGTGAGCTGTACGCAGGCGGCAAATATCAGAATAATACAGGCGAAAACTATGAATTCAGCTTGGGTCTGAACGGTCTTGGTACCTGTGCAACCCAGTATGCCTCCGAATTTATGGATGCAGTCATTTATCGCGACGGCATGTGCTATCAGCTGCATTTTGAAAAGGGTGAAAATATCGGCGGTCTGATGAAGGAGGCGGCGGAAAAGCACCCCACCGGCACGCAGATTACATGGCGGCCCGACAGAGATGTTTTTACCGAAATTCACATTCCCCTTTCCTATTTTCAGGATGTGCTGAAAAAGCAGGCAGTTGTGAACGCAGGGCTTTTGTTTGAATTATATGATGAGGAAAGCGGCGAAACCTTCCAATATTGCTATGAAAACGGGATTCGCGATTATCTTGCGGAGCTGAACGGCGAAAATGGACTGACCGCTGTGCATTATCTCCAGACCGAAACTAAGGGACGCGACAGAGAGGATAAGCCCGAATATCGCCTGAAATTTGAAGCGGCGTTCTGCTTCAATAACCATGTGAATGCACTGGAATATTACCACAATTCCAGCTTTCTGGAATATGGCGGCTCCCCTGATAAGGCAGTACGCAATGCCTTTGTCTTTGCGATTGATAAATATCTGAAAAGCAATAGCTTATATAAAAAGGATGAAAAGAAGATCACCTTTGCGGATGTGGAGGACAGCCTGATTCTGGTCATCAATTCCTTCTCCACCGTAACAAGCTACGAAAACCAGACGAAAAAATCCATTACGAACAAATTCATTCAGGAGGCCATGACGGAGTTCTTCCGCCGGCAGCTAGAGATTTATTTCATTGAAAATAAAATGGATGCCGATAAGATTGCGGCACAGGTGCTTGCGAATAAAAGAAGTCGTGAAACGGCGGAAAATACCCGTGTGAATATCCGCAAAAAGCTGACGGGCAGTCTGGATATGAATAACCGTGTGGAAAAATTTGTAAACTGCCGTACAAAGGATGTTTCCCGCAGAGAAATCTATATCGTGGAGGGCGATTCCGCGCTTGGCTCCTGTAAGCAGGGCAGAGATGCGGATTTTCAGGCGATTATGCCCATCCGAGGAAAGATTTTGAACTGCTTGAAGGCAGATTATAATAAGATTTTCAATAGCGACATCATCATTGACCTATTGAAGGTACTTGGTTGTGGCGTTGAGGTGAAATCCAAGCATGATAAGGGGCTGAATTCCTTTGATTTGGCGCAGCTTCGTTGGAGCAAGGTCATCCTCTGCACCGATGCGGATGTGGACGGCTTCCAGATACGCACCCTCCTTTTGACGATGCTTTACCGCCTTGTACCGACGCTGATTTACGAAAAAAAGGTCTATATTGCGGAATCGCCGTTATATGAAATCCGCCACGGCAAGGATAAATATTTCGCCTATACCGACAGCGAAAAGGCAAAAATCACCGCCAAGCTGAAGGGCAAGGTGAAAATCAAGCGCTCGAAGGGCTTGGGTGAAAATGCCGCAGACATGATGTGGGAAACCACCATGAACCCCGAAACGCGCAGGCTCATTCTAGTTACGCCCGATGAAGCGGAGCGCACACAGGCGATTTTTGAACTCCTGCTTGGGGAAAATCTTTCCGGCAGAAAGGAACACATTGCAGAGGAAGGTCATAAATATCTGGATATGATTGACCTCAGCTAAGAGGTGGATGTATGGCAAAGAAAAAAACAACAACGAAAAAAGAATATCACGATAATTTCATACAGGAGCAGCGCATTACCGATACGCTTGAGCTGAATTATATGCCCTACGCCATGAGTGTCATTGTTTCCCGTGCCATTCCTGAGATTGACGGCTTCAAGCCCTCTCATAGAAAGCTTTTGTATACCATGTATCTGATGGGGCTTCTGAAGGGTGACAGAACCAAATCTGCCAATGTGGTAGGGCAGACCATGAAGCTGAACCCCCATGGGGACAGTGCGATTTATGAAACCATGGTGCGTCTGACGAAGGATAATGAAGCGCTTTTGGTGCCCTTTGTGGATTCCGAGGGGAATTTTGGGAAATACTATTCCAGAGAGATGGCGTATGCCGCCTCCCGTTATACCGAGGTAAAGCTGGAGAGCATTTGTCAGGAGATTTTTGCGGATATTGATAAGGACACGGTTTCGTTTATCGATAACTATGACGGCAGCATGAAGGAGCCGGCGCTTCTGCCGACTACCTTCCCGAATATTCTGGCAAATCCGAACCTTGGCATTGCGGTCGGTATGGCATCCTCCATTTGCAGCTTCAACCTTGCAGAATTGTGCGAAGCAACGGCGCAGTATATCAAGGATGATACGGTTGATTTGTGCGAGGTGCTTTCTGCCCCCGATTTTTCCACCGGCGGCGAATTGATTTACAGCCGGAAGGACTTGGAGCAGATTTATAAAACGGGACGCGGCAGTGTGAAGCTGCGTGCAAAATATCGTTACGATAAAAAGGATAACTGCATTGAGGTCCATGAAATTCCCTATACCACCAATATCGAAGCCATTGTGGATAAAATCATTGCATTGGTTAAGGCAGGGAAAATCAAGGATATCACCGATGTGCGCGATGAATCAGACAGAAACGGTCTGAAAATCACGATTGACCTCAAGCGCGGCACGAATGTGGAGCTGCTGATGCACAAGCTGTTCGCCATGACACCCTTGTCGGATAGCTTCAGCTGTAATTTTAATGTGCTGATTCATGGCAAGCCCATGACGCTTGGCGTGGGCGAAATTCTGAAGCACTGGACGGACTTCCGCATGGATTCCATCCGCAGACAGCTTGCATTTGATATTCAGAGGAAATCCGAAAAATATCACCTGCTCGAGGGGCTTTCCAAAATCCTGATGGATATTGATAAGGCGATTGCCATTATCCGTGGCACCGAGGAGGAAAAAATGGTTGTGCCGAACCTGATGGCAGGCTTTGAAATTGATGAGGTGCAGGCGGAATATATCGCGGAGATTAAGCTGCGCAACATCAATAAGGAATATATTCTGAAACGCATTGCAGAGCTGGATGCACTGGAAAAGGAAATCAAAGGTCTGCATGAAACGCTTCGCTCCGATGCAAAAATCAAAAATATCATCTGTAAGCAGCTGCGCAATGTGGCAAAAAAATACGGCAAGCCCAGAAAAACTGAAATCATCCATGAGGATGATGTAACGGTGCTTTCCAAGGAGGATTTTATCGAGGATTACCCTGTAACCTTCTTCCTGACGAAGGAGAACTATTTCAAGAAAATCAGTCAGGCATCTCTGCGCATGGCAGGGGAGCAGAAGCTGAAGGAGGAGGACATTCTTCTGATGGAGCAGGAGGGCGCAAACCGTATGGATCTGCTGTTTTTCTCCAATCAGCAGAATGTGTATAAGCTGAAAGCCTCGGATGTGGCGGATGCCAAGGCGAGTGCCTTGGGGGATTATCTCCCGAATCTCTTGCAGCTTGACGCAGAGGAAACCATTATTTACATGACCGCAACGGCGGATTACAGCGGCCAGATGGTGTTTTTCTTTGCAAACGGCAAGGCGGCGAAGGTGCCGCTTTCCGCCTATGAAACTAAAACAAATCGCCGCAAGCTGGTCAATGCCTATTCCGCAAAGGCAGAGCTGGTGCGGATGGCGAAAATCGCGGAGGAAGCGGATTTTATACTGATGCGCAATGCGGATAAGGCAACGCTCTTGAATACAGAGCTGATTCCGCTGAGTGCCACAAAGAACGCCGGCGGCGTGCAGGTCTTTACACTCAAGAAAAACAGTGCGGTTACAGCGGTGTTTGCCAAGGCGGAATTTGAAACAGAGGAATACGAATATTATCGCACGAAAAAAATCCCCACAACGGGGCATTTTATACAGGAAAAGGATAAAACCACCAATCATCTGCCCGGGCAGATGGCGTTGGGGGAATAAGAAAGGATGACGAGTATGAAACGGTTTATGGCAATTCTTCTTGCAGGGATGCTGAGCCTTTCCACCGCAGTGCCTTCCTTTGCTGCTGTTGCGACGAATGCAGGCGAATGGGCAAAGCCTTCCATCGAATTTGCCTATCAGCAGGGACTTCTGACGGATGCGGATTTGCAGAAGGCAAAATCGCCCATGACGAGAAAGGATTTCTGCAAGATGGTGATGCGTTTTTTGAATGTAATCACCGGAAAGGAATGGAAGGCGGCAGGCAAAACGCCCTTTACAGACTGCGATGATGCAGATGTGACAGCGGCGTATGAGCTGGGCATTATCGGCGGCACAGACCCCGGTATTTTTGAGCCGAACAGCACGCTGACCCGTGAGCAGATGGCGATTATGGTGGCGCGCGTGATGAAAACCTGCGGCGTGGATTTAACGGAGCAGGCAAAGAAAAATCCCTTCAACGATACCGCGCAGTTGTTTGCTTCCTCCAATAAATATATCGACCAGCTGTATGGCATTGGGATTCTTGCGGGCTATCAGGATGGCGGCTATCATCCCTTCCGCGAAATGACGGTGCAGGAGGCTGTGGTTTCCTTCGTGAAGGCATATCGCTATATTGAGGAGCAGACCGGCGGCAAGGTGGAAATTACCGAGCCAAAGGTGGACAAAGTGGACAAAGTGGACACCAAAAATGACACCAAAGTGGACACCAAAAATGACACGAAAGCGGACACCAAGACCGAGGAAGTGAAGGTGACGGAGGCGGCGGCAACAGAAACGGTTACTGTCGGCGAAAAAAAGGTCTGTCTCGGCTGGACGGCGGCAGAGCTGAAGGCTGTCTGGGGTGAACCCGACCGCATTGACGATTCTGTGTATGGCTTAGAGAGATCTGTTTATCTCAACGAGTATCAGAATTATTTCTTTGCAACGATGCAGGATGGGAGGATTGTCGAAATTTTTGTGCCGGGCACAGGCTTTACCTATAACGGTACAAGCGGCAAGGGCATTGCGGCGAATATTAAGAATCTTTCTCACGTCAGCAGCTTAGAGCACAGCGGTATTGTATACAATGCCAATTCCGAGGTGCATGTTCCTCTGGATTATGAGGGGAAAATCTGTGGTGTGCTTTTGCAGGAAAAGAGCTTCGCCCAGACGAAGGATTACCGGAGCACCTTGCAGTATACCACAAGAGAAGCTATGGAAGCGGAGCTGCTTGACCTGATTCAGGTATGTCGTCTGGAAAAGGGCTTGTCCCTGCTTACGGCAGACAGTAAGCTGGGGGGCGTAGCAAGAGCACATTCCGAGGATATGACGGCGAAGGGATATTTCGACTATACCGGCTCTGACGGCTCGACACCCTTCAGCCGGATTCTGGCGAAGGGCAAAGTCTTCCGCACGGCATCCGAAACCATTGCCAAGCAGCGCGGCGATGTGGTGCAGATTTATCAGGAATGGATGCGTACCGCTGCGAAGGAGAACAGCCTGGCAGACAGCACCATGCAGGAGGCAGGCGTGGGAATTTCCGCAAAATCCAAGGAGCTTTATGTAACGGTTGACCTTTGCGGTCAGTAAAAAAACGGAATAAAAAAAGCATACAGAACAGAAAAAAAGCCTTGCACGGGAGAATTTTCCCATGCAGGGCTTTTTTGATCCGGATTTCAGAAATTTTCTGTCAAAGCCAGAATTTCCTTTTCCAGAAGGGCATAGAACACATCATAGCCTGCGTTGCTCCAATGCACGCCATCGAACTGAAACAGTGCATCATACGCTTCGAAGCCTTGTGCTTCCTTAATGTCCAGAAATGCCTGATATACATCAATGACGGGACAATGATAGCTCTTTGCCAGCTTTTTGACGATTTCCCCATATGTTTCAATGCGGTCGGTTGTGGTGAAGGGGTAGAAATCCGTATCCACCACGGGCGGCGGCGTAACCAGAACGGGCAGACAGACACCGCTATGGAAAGCAGAATCTCCGTGCTTTTCTGCCAGAAGGCGTTCCAGAATGAACATCATATTGTGTTCATATTCCCAAGGTGTACGATATTGCCCTTCGTTGAGGGCACTGTCGTTGGAACCCAGCAGAATTACAGTAAGATGCGGCTTTAACCAAAGCACCTGACTTTCCAGCCGTTCTTTCGCTTCTCTGGTGGTTTCTCCATTGATGCCGCGATTGTATACCTTCCAACGAAGCTGCGGATTTTTCTCCGGCAGTTCCCTTGCCAAGCGGGAGGGATATGCAATATGGGACAAAACACCATAGCCGTATGTCAAGCTGTCGCCAAAGGCAACCAAACGAAATTCTTTCATGGGGCAGACCTCCTTTTTTCTCTATTCTAAAGAGAAAGCGGGAGAATGTCAATCAAAGCAGGGCTGTCATTTGCCTGTATCAAGATCCAACGTGGGGCGGATAATCTGCATGATGTTATCCTTGAAGGAACGCCCAACGAAGGCAAGCTGCTCCGAACCGAAAAAAGAAATCGTCCAAGGATTTTGGGATTTATCGATGGAGGACGCATTTTTCAGATTGACAATAAAGGAGCGATGTGTCTGCACAAAGGTTTCCTTGGGCAGCACTTCCAGAATACGATATAACGGAACCGAAACACAGATGGTTTTTTTCAACAGATGAATGACAGATTTTTTTTGCTCACTTTCGATAAAAAGAATATCCTGATACGGAATTTTATAGATTGCTTTTTGCGTACTGATGCGGCAATAAAGGGGTTCATTATGTACGGATTCATTATTTGTGACACAAACGGAACCCCTGTCAGTACAAAGTTCATTTGCGGCAGAAGCGGCTGCTCCTGTCGTATGGATTGAATTTTTGCACATAATTATCTCCTCTTTCGTAATGAAACTTATGAAATTAGACTTATATTTTAAATTACACCAAGGGAATTTTCTTAAATTTTAACATAAAATGTAATTTCTTGTAAATATTTTCGTGCATAAAAATTATAAAAAGAATACTACAAAATTCGCGCTCTGTGAAATAATGCCATCGCAGGTATTTTTTCACCTTTTCCGCATAGGATGAGAAAAGAAGGGAGGACGAGCCAATGCAGACAGAGGCAGTTTGGCGTGCATTGCCGAGAAAAATACGGGAGGTGCTTGCGGAGAAGGATCTGCACGATTTGCAGGAAATTCGCCTGCGCAGCGGACAGCCCTTGCTTTTAAAAAGAGAGAATCGGCTGTTTTCTCTGGGGAAGGAGGGGGCGTTTCTGCCTGCGGCGGATGAAAAGGGGGTGCGCATTTCCATGGCGGATCTGCGAGAAACCGTTTCGCTTCTGAGCGGCTATTCTCTCTATGCCTTTGAGGAAGAACTGCGGCAGGGCTATCTTACCATAGAGGGCGGACACAGAGTCGGCTTCTGCGGCAAGGCGGTTCTGGAAAACGGCGAGATTCGCACGCTGCGGCAAATCAATGCCTTAAATATTCGCATTGCGAGGGAAAGGAAGGGATGGGGAGAGACGCTCCTGCCGCTTCTGTTGGAAAAGAATACGCTTTGCCATACCCTGATTGTTTCACCGCCGGGATGCGGGAAAACAACGCTTTTGCGCGATCTCATCCGTTGTCTGAGTGAGAGAGGAAAAACGGTCGGCGTGGTGGATGAGCGCGGAGAAATTGCGCCGCTCAGAGACGGTATGCCGCAGATGGATGTCGGCCCCTGTACGGATATTCTGGAGGGCTGCCCGAAGGCGAAGGGGATGACGCTTTTACTGCGAAGCATGTCGCCTGATATTATCGCTGTGGATGAGCTGGGCAGGCGTGAGGATGTTGCCGCTGTGGAGGAGGTTTTAAACGCAGGGGTGAAGCTGATTGCGACGGCACATGGGCGTGACTTTGCCGACATTGAAACAAGACCGCAGCTGCGCGCGCTTGTCCGCAGGAAAATATTTGAACGGTATCTTTTTCTTTCCAACCGAAACGGCACAGGCACCGTAGAGGGGCTGTGCGACAGAGAAGGGAAAATGATTGCGGAAGAAGAAAAGACGATGAAAAAGGAGGAGGAGGCATGATGCGTTTGCTCGGCAGTGTGCTTGTGCTTGGTGCGACGCTCTGGTTCGGGGCGTATTTCGCGGCAAAGGAGAAATATCGTTTGCAGGAGCTGGCAGAGCTGGAACGCGCAATCCTGCTTCTGCAAAGCCAGATTGCCTATCTTTCCGCTCCTCTGACGGAGGTTCTGGAAAGCATCGGCTGGAAGGCAGAGGGCGTGATTGGTGAGATTTTCGCGCAGGCGGCAGCAGTCATGGCAGAGCGGGAAAGGGCTTCTGCGGAGGAAATCTGGACAGAGGCCTGGTCGAAGCAGCGGAATCGGATTTTCCTGACGGCGGAGGATTTGGATATGGTGCTTTCCTTTGGAAAAACCCTCGGCTATCTGGATAAGACACAGCAGGAGGGGAGCATTTGTCTGCTGCTGCGGTATCTGGAACAGGCATTGTCGCAGGGCAGAAAACGATTGGAGAAAAACGGCAGACTTTACTACGGCATCGGCGGACTTTCGGGATTGCTCATTATTGTAACACTGCTGTGAGGGGGGAGAAAATGGAAATCAATATTGTGTTTCGGATTGCGGCGGTCGGGATTCTGGTGGCAGTGCTGCATCAGGTGCTGATGCGCGCAGGCAGAGAGGAACAGGCGATGCTGACCACGCTGGCAGGGTTGGTTGTGGTGCTGTTTTGGGTGATTCAATACATCAGCCAGCTGTTTGATACGGTGCAGACCTTATTTCAGCTTTGAGGAGGCGGTCGGATGGAAATTGGTAAAATCATCGCCATTGGTCTGGTGGGGACGATATTTGCCGTTCTGCTGAAAAAGGAGAATCCGCAGCTTGCGATGCTTCTTGCCGCTGTGACGGGGATTTTGATTTTCGGAATAATCTGCGTGCCGCTGGGGAGGCTCATTGGCTTGCTGCGAGAAACGGCGGAAACGGCGGGGGTCGGGGACGGCTACTTCGCAGTGGTGCTGAAGGTGATCGGTATTGCATATCTGACGCAGTTCGGCGCACAGCTTTGCGCGGATGCGGGAGAGGGAACGGTTGCGGCAAAAATTGAACTGGCAGGAAAGATTCTCATGATGACGGCGGCGGCCCCTGTGCTGATTGGACTGCTGGAGCTGGTCATGGGCTTGGTATAGGAGGGGGCAGGATGAAGAAATGGGGGTTGCTTCTGATTTTGCTGCTTTCCCTTCTGCCAAGGACGGCATTTGCGGCGGAAACGGCGGATGCAATCTGCATAGAAGGCGAAACGGAAGGGTTGGATACGGATGCTGTGGATGCGGCGGCGGAGGAAATGGATGCGGCGGTCAGCTTTTCTGATTTGCTTGCGGAAATCCTTTCGGGGGAATTTGATTTTACATTCGCGAATATCAGGGAGAAGGCTTCGGAATTGATGTTCGGAGAGCTGCGCATGCAGGGCAGACTTCTGGCACAGTTGGTGCTGATTGTCATTCTGAGTGCAATTCTGAAGCAGTGCAGTGATTCCTTTCAAGGGAAAAACGTGGGCGAAATGGGATTTTATGTTTGCTACATGGTATTGATTGTGGCGATTCTGACCTCGTTTTACAGCATTTCGCAATCAGTTGTGGAGCGGATGCGAGGACTATGTGGGGTGTTTGGGGCGATGGTGCCCATTTTTCTGGTGCTTTCTGCTTCATCGGGGAATTTGGCGCAGGGGGCTCTGATGGGGCCGACGCTGATGGGCGGCGCAACGGCACTTTCCGTTGGCATCAGCTATGTGCTGATACCTGCGATTCAGCTTTCGATTGCGCTGGAGATGGCAGACCATATTTCCGAAAAACCGATTTTGGGGAAATTTGCGGAGCTGCTGCGGCAATGCATTTCCTGGGGAATGAAGGGGGCGGCAATGCTTTTTATGCTCCTGCTTTCCCTACAGAAAATCGGCGGCGGTGCGCTGAACGGTTTGGCGGCGAAAACAGCGAAAATTGCAGTCGGTGCGGTGCCGGTGGTCGGGGGCGTGATGGGCGGCGCGGTGGAAACGGCAGCGGCTATGGCAGGAACGCTCAAAAGCGGCACACTGGTTGCGGCGGTGGTGCTTCTGCTCCTGCTTTGTCTGCCATTGCTCATCAAGCTGCTTGTGATCCTGCTTGTGTTTCGGCTGACGGCTGCGGCGGCGGAATTCATCTGCGAGGAACGCTTAGTGGAGTGCATTGCGGCGGCGGGAGAATACATAGGGCTTCTGCTGGGGATTGTTTTTCTGGGCGAAGGGATGTTTTTCTTTTCGGCATTGCTTTTGTTGGGGGGCTTGTAGGCATGATGGAGGCATTTGCGGCATATATTAAAACCATAACTGCGTTGGCTGTTTTCTCTGCTCTGGTGGGGCTGCTTCTGCCGGAAGGAAAATATCGCCGCTATACGGAGCTGGTGCTGGGGATTCTGGTGCTGACGGCGGTGCTGTGTCCGCTGCTTGGGCTGTTTCATGCGGCGGAAACGGGAGATTTGCCCTTGACGAGGATAGAGCAGGAATGGTCGGATACATACAACGGATACAGAGAAGAAGGGTGAGAGGATGCAAAAGAATTTGTGGAAGGGGTTATTTCGCCCCGAAAACAAAAAGCTGCGGAGCAATATTTTTCTGGCACTTCTGGCAGGAGTGCTGCTTCTGGCAATGGGGAAGGGCTTTTTCGGCGGAGAAAAGGAAACGCCTGCACAGGCGGAAACGCAGACGGCTTCCGATGTGGCGGAGCGGGAGACAGAAACGCGCATGGCGGAAATTCTTTCCAAGGTGCAGGGGGCAGGTGCAGTGGATGTCATGCTGACCTATTGCAGGACGGAGGAACGCACCATTGCACAGGATGAGGTACGGGAGGAATCGGAGAGGGACGGAAAATTCCGCGTGGAGCAGAAGGCGGTGCTGACCGAGGAAAAGGGCGGCAATACTGCGCCGTTCATCCTTTCGGAAAATGCCCCTGTGATTGAAGGGGTGGTTATTGTTGCGGAGGGCGGCGGAGATGCCACGGTGCAGGCGGCACTGCATCAGGCGGCAGAGGCACTTTGCAATGTGCCTGCGCATAAAATTGCAGTTTTGCAGATGAAATAGAATTTTTGCAGAGGGGGAAAAGGTATGTTTGTCATCAAAAGGAATCAGGTTGTGGTTACGGCACTGGCGGTGATGATTGCGGCGGCAGGGTATCTGAATTTTCAGGAAAGCCGCTCTTCCGAAGGAAAGCAGACGGCATTGCAGCTGACCGAGGAGGGGGATGTGACGGCATTGGTGGATTATTCCGCTCTGCCGGATGATACGGACGAAACGGAGCTAGACCCGATTACGGCGGAAACCACAGGCGACGGTGCGGCGGTTTATGTTTCGGCGAATGGGAATGGCTCTGCTTATTTTGCGGAGGCAAAGCTGAACCGAGAGCAGTCTCGCGCGAAGGAAAAGGATATTTTGACGGAAATGCTCAATAACGAAAACATTACCGAGGAGCAGAAGGCAAAATGCACCGAAAGCATGCTGCTATTGCAGGAGCGGATGGAAAAGGAAAGTGCCGCAGAGGCGATGATCCAATCCAAGGGGTTCAAGCAGGCGTATGTCCGCATGGATAACGAAACGGTGGATGTGGTGGTGGATGCGGTGAAGCTGACGGATAAGGATGTTGCACAGATTGAGGATATCGTGCAAAGAAAAACAGGGATGCCTGCCGATAAAATCCGCATCAATACATTGCAAAAGTAAGAAATTACAGAAAATCAGATGAAGGCAGTGGGAATAAAATCCGAATACTGCCTTCTTTTTTATGCATAAAATGGTGCATAATTCGTTGCAAAATGGGCGAATATCTGTTATACTCATATCATAATTATGCGTGAATATATTGTTTTGCAAAAACAGGAGATAGAAACAACAGGAGGGATTACACATGTCTGAAAATAAAACAAACGGTCAGATTCAGATTGCAGATGAGGTTGTCGGCGTGATTGCCACAACAGCTGCACTGGAGGTGGAAGGCGTAGTTGCCGGCGGCGGAAAGGGCTTTGTGGAGCTGTTTGGCAAGAAGGGCCATACCAAATGCGCAAAAATCACAAAGGATGCGGATGAAGCCGTTCTGGATATGGATATTATCGTAAATTTCGGCACAAAGGTGCAGAACGCTGCCAAGGAAGTACAGGAAAAGGTGAAAACAACAGTGGAAACCATGACAGGACTTACGGTTGCGGCGGTGAATGTAAGCATCTGCGGCATTGTGAAGGAAACAGAAGCAAAGGCAGAGGAAGAAGAATAATCTTAAAAACGGTGGGTCTCATGGCTATCTGAGGCCCTTGCTTATTTTTTAAGTGTGCCGTTGGTTGTAGAAATAATGGAGGGATACTATGAGCCGTAGAGGTGCGAGAAGAAATGCGTTTTATCTGCTGTTCCAGATGGATTTCAGCGAAGCGGAGGAATTTGAGCAGGTGAAGGAGCTTTTCTTTGCGGAAAAGGAAGAGCCTGTAGAGGAAGAAGATAAGGAATTTATTCTTTCCGAGGTGGAGGGCGTACATGCCCACATGGCGGAAATTGACGAAATGATTACAGCAAGCGCAAACGGATGGGATCCTGCGCGGATGAATAAGGTGGATTTGGCGATTCTGCGTCTGGCAGTGTATGAAATGAAATACGGGGAAACTCCCATCGGCGTTGCCATCAATGAGGCGGTGGAGCTTGCAAAACGCTTCAGCTCCGATGAAGCACCTGCCTTTATCAACGGCGTACTGGGCAAAGTAATCAAATGATAGAGCCGAAGGTGTTCTCGGTTGGGCAGATTAACCGCTATATCAAAAATCTGCTGGAAAATGATTTTATACTGAACAGCCTTCTGGTGCAGGGGGAGATTTCCAATTTCAAGGCACATTCGAGCGGTCATTGGTATTTTACCCTCAAGGACGCACAGGGGGCGATTGCCTGCGTGATGTTTCAGCAGGATGCGGCACAGGTGCCCTTTCTGCCCGAAAACGGGATGCAGGTGATTTTATACGGGCATGTTTCCCTGTACGAAAGGACGGGACAGTATCAGCTGTACGGCGAATTTCTGGAGCCGGTCGGCATGGGAGCCCTGCAGCTTGCCTTTGAGCAGATGAAGGAAAGGCTTGCGGCAGAGGGGCTTTTTGATGCGGACTATAAGCGGGAGATTCCCGAAAATATCGGCTGTATTGCGGTAATCACCTCCCCGACGGGGGCGGCGGTGCGCGATATTATCCAGATTGCAAAAAGACGCGACCAGAGAGTGAAGCTTGCCATATTCCCGACACTGGTGCAGGGAGAAGCGGCTGCGGCGGATATCGTGAAAAGCCTGAAGGCGGCGAACAGTTGGGGCAAGGCAGACGTGATTATTCTGGGGCGCGGCGGCGGCTCGATGGAGGATTTATGGGCGTTTAACGAGGAAAGCGTGGCAAGAGCCATTTTTGCTTCGGAGCTGCCTGTGATTTCTGCTGTCGGGCATGAAACGGATTTTACGATTGCCGATTTTGTTTCGGATTTGCGTGCGCCGACCCCATCTGCGGCGGCAGAGCTTGCAACCACAAGACTTGCGGACAAAAAGGAGGATGCAAGGGCACTGGCGGAACGATTGGAACGGAATTTGCAGGCGATCCTGACGGTATCTAAGCGGAGGCTGGAATTTCTGAAGGAACGCCCTGTGCTGAAGCGTCCGCTGGAATTGATGCAGAAAAAGGAGCGTGTGCTTGTGGAGCAGGAACGGCTTTTGTATAAAGAAACGGCAGGACAGCTGCAACGGCTCAGCCGAGGACTTCTGGCGGCAGAGGGCAGACTGGCGGCGGTTTCGCCGTTTTCTGTGATGAACCGCGGCTATGCCATGCTGATGGATGAGAGAGGTACGCCGCTTACAACGGCGCAGGCGGCAAAAATCGGGCAGGCGGTACGGATTCGCATGAAGGACGGCATTTTGCAGGCAGAGGTGACAGGAAAGGCGGTATTTGCCGATGGCGAGAAAGAAACAAACCTTTGATGAAGCAATGGAACGCTTAGAGGAAATTGTAGAACAGCTGGAACAGGAGGAGGTCTCCTTGGAGACGGCTGTTTCGTTGTATAAAGAGGGGCTGTCTCTTGCGGCACTTTGCAGAGAAAAGCTTTCTGCGGCGGAGGGAGAAATCGTTTTGCTCAGAAAGGAAGCAGGGCTTTGGCAGGAGGAGCCGTTTCAGGCGGAGGTGGAAGAATGATGGATTTGAAGCAGGAAATGAAGGAACGCTGTGCCTATATTGAACAGGCGTTGGAGCAGGCGGTGCCCGAACAGAAGGACTTTCCGCCTGTAATTTTTGAAGCAATGCGCTACAGCCTTCTGGCAGGGGGCAAGCGTCTGCGCCCGATGATGGTTCTGGCGGCGTGCGAGGCGGTCGGCGGGAAAAAGGAGGATGCCCTTCCCTTTGCCTGTGCCTTGGAAATGATTCATACCTATTCGCTGATTCATGATGACCTGCCTGCGATGGATAACGATGATTACCGCAGAGGGAGATTGACGAACCATAAGGTTTTTGGCGAGGATATGGCGATTCTGGCAGGGGATGGCCTGCTGCATCATGCCATGGAAACGATGGCGGATGCCTGCGTGAAAAATCCCACGCCGCAGACAACAGGTGCCATGAAAGCGATTGCACACGGTGCAGGTGTGGAAGGCATGCTTGTTGGGCAGGTGGTGGATGTTTTCATGGAAGGGAAGCCACTGGATATCGAAACGCTTGACTTTATCCACCTGCATAAAACGGCGGCAATGATTCGCGGCGCACTGCAGGCAGGGGCAATCTGCGGCGGTGCAGATGAAAAAACAGTTGCGGCATTTGCGCTGGCAGGCGAAAAAATCGGCGTTGCCTTCCAGATTCTGGATGATATTCTGGATGTGACAAGCACACTGGAGGAATTGGGCAAGCCCATCCACAGTGATGAAAAAAATCAGAAAACAACGTATGTGACGCTGTTTGGAATTGAAAAATCAAGAGAGATTGCGGCAAGGCTTTCCGCTGAGGCTGCTTCCATCTGGGAGGAGCAGGGCGAGGGCTGTGCATTTTTATTAGAGTTGACAAAATATCTTACAACCAGAACATTTTAAGAAAATCCTTCCGAGAGATTTTTTGAGGTTGTGAGAATAGAGAGTTGGTGAAACTGTGGACGGTATTTTAAAGCATATCCATTCCACTGAAGATATAAAGAATTTAAACGAAAAAGAGTTAAAGCAGCTTTGCAGAGAGCTGCGGAGGTTCCTTTTGCAGAAGGTATCCAAAACAGGAGGACATCTTGCGTCCAATCTGGGCATTGTGGAGCTGACTGTAGCACTGGAATACTGCTTTCATCTGCCGGAGGATAAAATTGTCTGGGACGTTGGACATCAGGCGTATATTCACAAGATGCTGACGGGCAGAAAAGAGGACTTCGACCATCTGCGGCAGTTGGATGGACTGAGCGGCTTCCCCAAGCCGACGGAAAGCGACTGCGATGCCTTTGCGACAGGACACAGCTCCACTTCCATTTCAGCGGCGTTCGGGCTTGCGAAGGCAAGAGATTTGACAGGCGGAAAGGAGCATGTGATTGCAGTCATCGGGGATGGCTCCATGACGGGTGGCTTGGCGTATGAGGCATTGAACAATGTCGGCAAGGAGCATACCAGAATGATTGTCATTCTAAATGATAACCAGATGTCTATTGATACGAATGTGGGAGCCATCAGCCGCCATCTGAACAGCCTGCGGACAAGCTACCAGTACCGTGGGTGGAAGGAGGCGGTCAAGCAGTTCCGAGATAATGTGCCTGTGCTTGGTGAAGGGACATATCAGGTGCTGAAAAACGTGCGTGACGGGGCGAAAATGCTTCTGACGGGCGGTGCATTGTTTGAACAGCTTGGGCTTAAATATATCGGCCCTGTGGATGGACATGATTTGCCGGAGCTGATTGAACTGTTTGAAAACGTGAAGGAAATGAACCGCCCTGTGCTCATTCATGTAAAAACCATCAAGGGCAAGGGCTATCCCTACGCGGAGGAACGTCCCTGGGCGTATCATGGCGTAGGTGCGTTTGATTTGAAAACAGGACAGCCGCTTTCCAAGGGCGGCAGAAGCTGGTCCTCCGTTTTCGGGGATAAAATGGTGGAAATCGGGAAGAAGAACCCGAAGGTCGCAGGGATTACGGCAGCAATGAGCGGCGGCACAGGCTTTGAGAAATTTCAAAGAGCCTTTCCGAAACGTTTTTTCGACGTTGCCATTGCGGAGCAGCATGGCACAACCTTTGCGGCAGGTCTGGCAAAGGGCGGCATAACACCTGTATTTGCGGTGTATTCCTCCTTCCTGCAAAGGGCGTATGACCAGATCGTGCATGATGTGTGTATGCAAAAGCTGCATGTTGTATTTGCGATAGACCGTGCAGGGATTGTTGGGGCAGACGGAGAAACCCATCAGGGCGTTTTCGATATCTCCTTTCTCAGTCACATCCCCAATATGACGGTGCTTTCGCCAAAAAACGCATGGGAATTGGAAGAAATGCTTGACTTTGCGGTGAATGAATGGAACGGCCCGATTGCGGTGCGCTATCCCAGAGGAACGGCGGAAACCGCTTTTGCAGAGCAGAAAGAGCCGATTACATACGGCAAGGCAGAGGTCATTCAGAAGGGCAGGGACATTGCCGTTCTGGCGGAGGGACACATGCTGAAGCCGGCGGCAGAGGCGGCAGAGCGCTTACAGGCGGAAGGGTATCACCCCATGCTTGTGAATATGCGCTTTCTGAATCCTCTGGATACGGAGCTGCTGAAGGAGCTTGCACAAACGTGCGCCCATATTGTGACGGTGGAGGATAATCTGCGTAAGGGCGGCTTCGGCTCAAAGGTACTGGAATACTACGGGGATGCAGGGATACAGACGGATGTGCTGAATCTGGCATTTCCCGATAAATATATCGAACAGGGCACGCAGGCACAGCTTTTTGAAAGATATGGGCTGGATGCGGCGGGCATTTACAACAGCATCAAGGAAAGATTGGGAGAATGACCATGGCAGAAAAGGTTGAAAAGGAAAGATTAGACGTTTTACTGGTGCAGCAGGGCTTGGCAAACTCCAGAGAGCTGGCGAAGGCGTATATCATGGCAGGGAATGTATACGTTGACGGGCAGAAGGAGGACAAGGCCGGCACAAAGGTGGCGGTGACAGCGAAGCTTGAGGTAAAGGGCAACCAGATGAAATATGTCAGCCGCGGCGGCTATAAGCTGGAAAAGGCGATGGATGTATTCGGTATCCGTCTGGATGGGAAAATCTGTCTGGATATCGGCGCATCGACAGGCGGCTTTACGGATTGTATGCTGCAAAACGGCGCAAGCAAGGTTTATGCCATTGATGTTGGCTATGGGCAGTTTGCGTGGAAATTAAGAAATGACGAAAGAGTTGTTTGTCTGGAAAAAACAAACGTAAGATATGTGACGCATGAGCAGGTACCGGATGAAGGGGATTTTGCATCGATTGATGTTTCCTTTATTTCCCTGACAAAGGTACTGCCTGCGGTGCTTGGTGTGCTGGGCGAAAAGGGGCAGCTGGTCTGTCTGATTAAGCCGCAGTTTGAAGCCGGACGGGAAAAGGTCGGCAAGAAGGGCGTTGTTCGGGACAGCAGCGTGCATCGCGAGGTCATTGAGATGATTGTGGAGTATGTCCGCACACAGGGGCTTGGGATTCTCGGTCTGGATTTCTCCCCGATTAAGGGGCCTGAAGGCAATATCGAGTATCTCATTTATCTGGATAAGAGCCGGAGCGGCATGCACGAGGACGAGGTGCAGGCGAGAGTAGATACCGTTGTTGCACAATCGCATAAAATCCTTTCAGGCGAGAAATGAGGTGCGGAAGATGAAAAAAGTAGCAATTTTACCGAATATACAGAAGGATAAGGGACTGGCGGTGACAAAGCGGCTGGTGCGTTATCTGGAGGAAAAGGGTTGTCAGCCGCGCCTTTCCGAAGCGGTGGCGGATTTGGCGGAGCTGCCGCAGTATGCGCAGACGGAAACGGAGCTGTATCAGAACAGTGATCTGCTGATTTCGCTTGGCGGCGATGGGACACTGCTTGGCATCGGCAGAAGAACGGCGAAATTTGAAAAGCCGATTCTGGGGATCAATCTGGGGACGCTCGGCTTTCTGACGGCGGAGGATAAGAATTATGCCGAAGCGGCGATTGATAAGGTGCTGAAGGGCGATTTTAAGCTGGAAAAACGCATGATGCTGACCTGTGGCATTGCCAAGGGGGATGAACGCACGGAGGGCATTATTGCTTTGAATGATATCTGCATTACGCGTGATTTATATAAAATTCTGGAGTTTCACGTTTTTGTAAATGATGAATTTGTGGATACCCTGCTTGCGGATGGTGTTATCATCTGTACGCCGACAGGCTCGACTGCCTATAACCTTTCCGCAGGGGGACCTGTATTGAAGGCGGATGCACAGATTATTGCGATTACGCCCATTTCACCGCACACGCTGACAAGCAGACCCATTGTGGTTTCTGCGGATGATGTGGTTACGGTTGAGGTGAAGCCCAGCAGAGAGGACACGCCCTTTACAGTCAGTGCGGACGGGCAGAACAACTTTACGTTGACGGGGCAGAATGTTGTGCAAATTCGTCGTGCGGATGTCTGCACCACGATTATTAAGACAAAGCCGCAGAGCTTTTACGATGTACTGCGGCATAAATTGAAATAAGAACGGCTGAATAAGCAGCCTTTGGATATCTTTCTGAAACAGTAAGGAGGGGGTAGTGCGATGAAGATCGCCAGACATGCAAAAATTTTGGAATTGATTGAAAATTATGACATTGAAACGCAGGACGAGCTGGCACAGAGACTTTGTGAGGAAGGCTTTGTGGTGACACAGGCAACGGTTTCCCGTGATATTCGTGAAATGAAGCTGACGAAAATCGCAACAGAAAAGGGACGGCAGAAATATGCTGTGATTACGGGCAATGATACGGAAGTGACAGAGAGACTGACGCGCGTATTCAAAGAGGCTGTGCTGAAAATGGACTATGCGCAGAACATGATTGTAGTGAAAACGCTGGAGGGTATGGGCATGGCGGTTGCCGTTGCGCTTGATAATATGCAGAACAGCGAAATCCTTGGCACGATTGCAGGGGATGATACTGTTTTCTGCGTGGTGCGTACGCATAATCAGGCGGCAGTTATCATCGAAAAGCTGTATCGCATCATCCATAGTGCCTAAAGGAGGGACGCTTTATGCTGGAACATCTGCACATCAGAAATGTGGCGCTGATTAAGGAAAGCGAAATCTCCTTTGGAGATGGGCTGAATATTCTGACGGGCGAAACGGGTGCCGGCAAATCCATGATTATTGATTCTTTGCAGTTTGCCCTTGGCGGCAGAGCAGGGAAGGATTTTCTGCGCCACGGCGAAAAGCAGGCGGCGGTTGAGGCGTTGTTTTCCGTACAGTCGCAGGCACTTACGGAAAAGCTTGCGGAAAACGGCATTGCCCCTGAGGAGGACGGGACGCTTCTGATTACCCGCACACTCAGCGAAGCGGGGAAATCTGTCTGCCGTATCAACGGCTCTACGGTGACGGTCGGTATGCTGAAGGAGATTGCCGAGGACATGATTGATATTTACGGACAGCATGAGCATCAGTCTCTTTTGAATCCGGTGAAGCACATTCGCCTCTTGGATCGCTTCTGTGGCGCAGGCTTTGGTGAGGCAATGGAGGAATACAAAAACAGCCGACAAAGGCTAAAGGATCTGGAAAAGCAGCTTGCGATTCTGATTGGAGATGAAAGCCAAAGAGAACAGCGGATGGATATGCTGCTGTTTCAGAAGGAAGAAATCGAAGCGGCAGAGCTGCGGGAGGGCGAGGAGGATGCCCTTCTGGAGCAGAAAAAACGTCTGAGCAGCATGGAAAGGCTGATACGGCTGACGGGCGAGAGCATAACACTTCTGTATGACGGGGATGACCGCGCACCCTCTGCCTGCGATCAGCTGGGGGATGCCCTTGCGAAATTACAGGAAGCGGCGGAATATGATGCGGCGCTGTCTCCCTTGGCGGATGCATTGGCGGATGGCTATGCTGCCGTGGAGGACTGCGCGCGGGAATTGAAGCGCGAGGCGGAAAAGCAGGAGGCTGATCCGGAGGAGCTGGAACGCATTGAGGAACGCTTACAGCTTTTTTATAAATTAAAGCGAAAATATGGTGGCAGCATTGAGGCGGTATTGGAATTTTACGAAAAAGCCGTACAGGAGCTGGAATTTCTCTCCAACAGCAGTGAAAAGGCGGCGGAGCTTTCTGCCGAGAAGGCAGAGGAGGAGAAGCGCCTGTCTGCTCTTGCGGAAACGCTGACAGCAAGAAGAAGGGCGACTGCCGAACAGGTGGAGGAGCAGATTGAAACGGCATTGCATGACATGGAAATGAAGCATGCACGGTTTCATATTCAGATAGAGGAAAAAGCTGATTGGGGCGCAGACGGCAAGGATAAGGTGGAATTTTTGATTTCTGCCAATGCAGGGGAGCCGCTCAAGCCTCTGGCAAAGATTGCATCCGGCGGCGAAATGAGCCGTGTGATGCTAGCACTGAAAACGGTGCTTGTGGATGCGGATGAAATCGGAACATTTATTTTTGATGAAATTGATACAGGGGTCAGCGGCAGAACGGCGAGAAGGGTCGGCGAGAAAATGCGCTTTCTGGGCGGAAAACGACAGCTTCTCTGCATTACGCATCTGCCCCAGATTGCCGCGATGGCGGATAATCACTTTCTGATTGAAAAGGAAAGCGACGCAGGAGAAACCGTGACGCGCGTGACGGCACTGGACGAGGAAGGCGCGGTGCGCGAGGTGGCGAGACTGATGAATGATGTGACGGAAACCACACTGGCGGCGGCAAGAGAGCTGCTTGCGGAAAAATAAAACGAAGAACACATAATGACACCCTAAGTCGAAATCAGGATTTCGACTTGTTGAAGCAGAGGAATAAACAGACGAGTTCCATCAGCTTAAAAGCCTTGAAACTCGCTGTTTTCCTCGTCGGAAGTGAATTCCGACTGCGGATTCCATTTGGGAAACGGATTTGTTTCCCAAGCCCTTCCGCTACCTCAAAATTACTTTGTCTACAGACTGAACACATGATGACAGCATTGTGTGTTCTTTTTTTGTCGAGATTTTTCTGCTTTTCACAGGAAAAACGACAGGTTTCGCAGGTTCTTCGTTTTATAATCATAGAAGGAGGGAAGGAATGGAACCGAAGATTTACATAGATATCGTTTTTCCGGTGACATGGGGGATGGATGCCTTTCTGCTCTGGATGGCAGGGCGGATTCTGGGTCTGCGAAGGAAGCGGTGGCGATTTGCATTCGGCGGTCTTTTTGCGGCGGTGTGTGATTGCGCGTGGCTTTTCTTTTTGCAAAGAAGCGGCGGTGTGCTATTTTCGCTTTTGCTTCTGGCAGGCGGCGTTTTCATTGCCTATACACCGAAAAGCGGAAAAATATTTTTGCGGCTGATGGGGACAACACTGCTTTCTTCGTTCCTGCTTGGCGGCGGCGCACAGCTTTTGTTTACCTTTACGCAGGCACAGCGATTGTTTGGGCAGGGTCTTATCGTAGAGCGGATTTATCCATGGTGGCTGCTGCCATGGGCGGTGCTTTTGGCGTATGTATTGCTGAAATTGGGTGCAGGGTGGATAGAGACGCATATTTGCCGCAGACGTGAATTCTGCACGGTTGCTGTGTTCCGGCAGGGCAGATGTGCTGAGGTGCGTACGCTGATTGATACGGGAAACGGGCTGAAGCAGGCGGATGACCGAGGGGTTGCGATTCTGGAGATGCAGGCGGTTTTGCCGCTGTTTTCGGCAGAGGAGGGCATGCGGCTGCTTTCCGGAAGCAGAGAGGGCTTGGAATGGCTTGCGTTCAGCAGTCTGGGGAACCCGAATGGCAGGCTCTGGGGCATACGGGCAGAGAAGCTGATTTTGTTTTTCGGGGAAAAAAGCATCTGCCATCGGGATATTTTTGTCGGGATTGCCGAGGAAGCGTTTACGGGCAGTTATGAGGGCATTGTGCCACCCTCTTTATGGAAGGAGGATTCGGAATGAAGGAATGGAGATATTTAGTTTTTCTTGTAAAATACCATTTGAACCGTTGGATACGGGAAAAGAAGCAGGGAGGGGTATTCTATATCGGGGGGAGCGATGTATTTCCGCCGCCGCTCAAGCCGGAGGAGGAGCTGGTGCTTCTGGAGCAGCTGGGCGGAGAGGAGGATGTGACGGTAAAATCTGTTCTGATTGAGCGAAATCTGCGTCTGGTGGTCTATATCGCAAGGAAGTTTGAAAATACGGGCATCAATGTGGAGGATTTGATTTCCATTGGCACGATTGGGCTGATTAAGGCAATCAATACGTTTAAGGTGGATAAAAAAATCAAGCTGGCAACCTATGCTTCACGCTGTATCGAAAACGAAATTCTGATGTATCTGAGACGAAACAGCAAGACGAAAACAGAGGTTTCCATTGATGAGCCGCTGAATGTGGACTGGGAAGGAAATGAGCTGCTGCTTTCCGATATTCTGGGGACGGAGAACGATATCATCACGAAGGATATTGAGAATAAGGTTGACCGAGAGCTTTTGCAGGATGCCATGCAGAAGCTGAGCGGACGGGAGCGGCGGATTGTAGAAATGCGCTTTGGTATTCTGCCGGAAACAGAGGAAAAAACGCAGAAGGAGGTGGCGGATATTCTGGGGATTTCGCAGTCCTATATTTCCAGACTGGAAAAAAAGATTATGCGGCGGCTGAAAAAGGAAATAAGCAAAATGATGTAAGAAAAAGGTGCGCCTGATGGGGACGCACCGAAAACGGATGTCGAAGGACATCCGTTTTTTGCTATACATCCAGATAGTGAAGCGGTTCATAATCGACATTTTTTGCCTTGCCAAACCCACGGTCAATATACTGCTGATTGCCGTTTTTTCCGCCGTGGCGCTGGATGCGTGTGCTTTCGCGCAGGGCAGCTGCTGTGGGAATGCCATCATGGATTTCTGTCAGACGCATGAAAAAAACTCCTTTCGATTGCTATAACAGCTTTTTTGCTAGGATACGAAAAAGAATGTGATTTTATACGAGGATTGGCGAGATTTGCTTCGTATATTTTTATGCGCAAAGGGAGAAGGTATTCATATACCTTTGAACGAATGGAGTGACAGGATTGGCTTATTACGGAAAGGTGGAAATCAGCGGTGTGAATACGGCAAACCTGCCCGTTCTGACAGGAGCAGAGGCGAAGGCGCTGTTTATAAAATGCAAGGCAGGGGACGAAGCTGCCCGTCAGCAGCTGATAGAGGGGAATTTGCGGCTGGTGCTTAGCATTATCAAGCGCTTTGAAAACCGCAATGAAAATATGGATGATTTGTTTCAAATTGGTGTGGTGGGGCTGATTAAGGCGATTGATAATTTTAACATCGAAATGGATGTGATGCCCTCAACGTATTTCTGCCCCATGATTATCGGGGAAATCCGCAGATATCTCAGGGATAACAACACCATTCGGGTATCGCGTTCTCTCAGAGATACGGCGTATAAGGCGTTACAGGTGAAGGAACGGCTGATGGCAGAGCAGGAAAAGGAGCCGAGCATAGAGGAAATTGCGAAGGAAATGGGGATGAGCCGAGAAAATATCGTGATGGCGATGGATGCCATTCAGGATCCGGTTTCCCTTTTTGAGCCAATTTATCATGACGGCGGTGACACGCTTTTTGTGATGGATCAGGTGAGTGATGAAAAGAACGGCGACAGGCTCTGGCTGGAAAATCTTTCGCTGAGCGAAGCCATGCAGCACCTCAATGAGCGCGAAAAGAAAATCGTAAATCTGCGCTTTTTTGAAGGCAAAACACAGACAGAGGTCAGCACAGAAATCGGCATTAGCCAGGCGCAGGTTTCCCGTCTGGAAAAATCCGCATTGCAGCACATGCGAAAGTTTATGTAAGGGACTATGAGAAAACGAAAAAAGGTAGTCGAATATTCCTATAAAAGGTGTAGACAATTTTCTTTTGATAGGATAAAATGAAGAGCAAAGGGGAATTTTTAGATACCCGAAGGAAAGAAGGCATTTTGAATATCAGGAGGAAAAATATGAAAATAAAAGCAGAAGACACCGCGGCATTGATTATCGATTTTCAGGAAAAACTGGTGCCTGCCATTGCAGAGCATGATGAAATTGTTGCAAAGGCAGCTATTTTTGCGGCAGGGTTGAAGGAATTTGGCGTTCCCATGGCTGTGACACAGCAGTATACAAAGGGACTGGGCGAAACCGTTCCTGCGATGAAGGAAGCCATCGGCGCATTTGAACCCATGGAAAAAACAGCTTTCTCCGCAATGGGCTGTGATGCCTTTGTGGAATGGGTAAAGGCACAGGGCAAAAAGACGATTTTGGTTTGCGGCGTGGAAGCGCATATCTGTGTGTTGCAGAGTATTATAGATTTGATTGGTGAAGGCTATCGTGTATTTATTGTGGCGGACTGCGTTGGCTCCAGAATGGTATACAATAAGGAGTATGCAATCCAGAGAGCTGTGCAGGAGGGTGCATTTGTAACTACCTGCGAGGGCGCGCTGTATGAAATGACACAGGGGGCAGGCACACCCCATTTCAAAGCAATTTCAAAGCTGACAAAATAATGATTGGAAGCCTCAATTCCTGAGAATTGGGGTTTCTTTTTTGAGTAGGTTTTCAAGAAGGAATGAGAAGAATGCACATAAAAGAACATTTTCAGACAATTACATACCATAGAAGGCTGGTACGGCAGAGCTGCTTCCGAGTTGGGCTTTACTGGCAGGGGCTGACGCATGATTTGAGCAAATACAGCCTGACAGAATTTCTGGTCGGTGCGAAATATTTTCAGGGCGATTGCAGCCCCAATAATGCAGAGAAGGAGGAGAAGGGCTATTCCTCCTCCTGGCTGCATCATAAGGGCAGAAATAAGCACCATTTTGAATATTGGATTGATTATTCCATGCCCGGCAGTGAAGGCCCGCTTTTGATTGGGATGAAAATGCCCCTGCGGTATGTGGTGGAAATGTTCATGGATCGCATTGCAGCATGCAAGGTTTATCAGAAGGAAGACTATACCGATGCAAGCCCCTGGCTGTATCATCAGAAAAGCAAGCGTGTACAGGCGGTGATGCACCCCGAAAGCCTTGCTTTGCTAAATCACTTACTGCAAATGCTGGCAGAGGAGGGGGAGAAAAAGACCTTCGCTTATGCAAAACAGCTGGTGCAAAAGGACAGAATCAGCCGATGGAAAAAATGTCTTGGAAAAAAGCCAGGGCAAACGAGGTGAATGAGATGAACAAAGGAAAGGTAGTAGTAGGGATGAGCGGCGGCGTGGACAGCACGGTTGCGGCATATCTTTTAAACAAGCAGGGCTATGAGGTGACAGGCGTAACACTGCGGATGTGGGACGGAGAAGGCACAGAGAAGGCCATTGCCGATGCAAAACGGGTGGCAGATTCCATCGGGATTTCCCATGAGGTACTGGATTGCAGAGAAGCCTTCCGTACCTGTGTGGTGAATGATTTTATCGGACAGTATCAAAAGGGCGTAACCCCGAACCCCTGTATCGTCTGCAACCGCATGGTAAAGGAAAAATCCCTTCTGGATAAGGCGAAGGAAATCGGTGGGAAGTATATTGCAACGGGGCACTATGCCCGTATCGAAAAGCATCCGAAAACGGGACGTTATGCCATCCGAAATTCTGCAACTGCCGAAAAAGACCAGACGTATGCGCTTTATCGGCTGACACAGGAGCAGCTTGGCGCGATGCTTCTGCCTATTGGGGAATATACCAAGGACGAGGTGCGTAAGATTGCGGAAGCTGTGGACGGCTTTGTGGCAAAAAAAGGCGAAAGTCAGGATATCTGCTTTATTCCCGATGGGGATTATGCCGCTTTCATTGAAAGAGAGGGCAAGCTGACGGGAATGCCCGGTAATTTTGTGGATATGGACGGGACTATTTTAGGTAAGCACAAGGGCTTGATTCATTATACCATAGGGCAGAGAAAGGGGCTTGGCATTGCGCTTGGCAAGCCTGCCTTTGTGTATCGTTTGGATACGGAAAAAAACGAGGTTGTTCTTTCCGATAATGCGGCATTATTCCGGACAACGCTTTGTGCCGACAATCTGGCATACATGGCGTATGATAAATTTGAGGACGGACAGCGTTTTCTGGCGAAAATTCGCTATGCGCATAAGCCTGCATGGTGTACTGTGAAGATGGTTGGGGAGGATAAATTAGAGGTTGTCTTTGATGAACCGCAAAGAGCTATCACGCCTGGACAGTCACTTGTGCTGTACGATGGGGAATTTGTTGCCGGCGGCGGATTTGTATTATAATTAAGCCAAAAATGAAAAAGGTTTTTTGAAAATTCAAAAGGGGGAGTATCCAAGGGAAATGGGTCGGCAAATGTCGGCCTGTTTCTTTTTGAAAAACTGCTCTATATCACAAAGGGCAGAAGCCGAAAATTCGGTTCTGCCCGGTGGGGTCGAAATGTGTATCGTATTTTTTTGATTTACTTGAGTAAAATCAAAGGCTTTCTCTTAAAATTTCGATGATTTCCGCTCGGTTGGGAACGTGATAGCCGCCTTTTAAAATCAATGTAACATCTGCAATGCCCTCCAGCATATCCTCGGTTACACCAAGCTCTGCAAGATGCAGCACTACGCCGATTTCACGCATCCAGTCTTCCATAGCAGAGAGACCCGCCTGTGCTACTTGTTCTGCGGCCTTGCCCTCTGCATTGATATTCCAAACATTCACAGCAAAACGCTTAAATTTCGGGATGGCATAGGGCAGTATATGGCGATAATACGGCAGGGATACCGCAGAAAGCGTCATGCCGTGGGTCGCATCAGTATAGCCTCCGACTGCCTGCCCAAGCATGTGCACCATCCAGTCGGTATGCTTTCCTTTATCAATGAGCGTATTCAGCGCCCATGTGGCTGTCCACATGAGATTGCTGCGCGCTTCATAATCCAGTGGATTTTGTACGGCTATGCGGCTGGAATGAATTACAGAGCGCATTAAGCCCTCGCTGATGTAATCACTGGTGTTGTCATCTTCATCCGAAAAATATTGCTCGCAGATGTGATTGAAAATATCATATATACCGGAAACCATCTGATATTTCGGCAGTGTAAACGTATATTCAGGATTCAATATCGTAAACCGAGGCATGATTTTTTCATCGGCAAAAACATGAGCGATTTTCTGATGTGTTTCTGTGTTGGTAATCACGCTGCCTGCGTTCATTTCGGAGCCGGTGCCGACCATAGTAAGGACGCAGCCGACAGGGATGATTTCGCAGCTCGGCTCTTCAAAGCGAACAAAATATTTCTCCCAAGGCTCCTCCTCGCAATGAACGGAAACGGAGACAGCCTTGGAATAATCGCAGACAGAGCCGCCGCCTACAGCGAGCAGTAAATCTGCCTTATGCGCACGGGCAATTTCAATTCCCTCATGCAGCTTTGCAACGGTGGGATTGGGCATAACACCGCTAATCTCTGCAACATTTTTATTATTTTCTTTTAAAAGAGCAGTTACGGCATCATAAATTCCATTTTTCTTAATGGAGCCGCCGCCGTATATCAGCACAACATTTTTGCCGTACTTGGATAGCTCATCATTGAGATAGTTTAAGGATTTTTTTCCGAAATACAGCTTGGTTGGATTGCAGTAAGAAAAGTTACCTAACATAATTGCTCACCCATGCCTTTCTTTTTAATTTTTATAAAAATCATGCATCTATTTGATGACTGCTCTTATTTTAGTCGTATTTATTCTGTAGGTTGTGCGAGGGGATTTTGGCGGTATCCCTCCAGCAGATTGTCATTTTCCATGATGAACGGTCGTGTTGTATCCTGCTCCCACGCAACATCATATTTTTCCATGAGGTAATCACTCAGTTCTATCCGATTTTTTAATTTTACCAGACGATATGGCTCCTGAAAGGCAACCTTCTCGATAAAGTAAAGCTCTCCGTTTTCTGCGGGAAGCAAAATGCCGACATGACCGATAAACAGCGTATTATCCGTATCCGAAAATTTGTCATGCAGAACAACGGAAATCAGGCGTGCCTTGCCGTCAGTAAACGAAATGCCGCGTTCCCTCCAGCCTGCCTGCAGAGCCTTGACCTGCTCGGTTACATCGGTACTGTTTGCAGCATTTACAGGTGCGAACAAAGCACAGAATTTGGCGGTACTGTCTCCGCAGAGAACAGAGGAATCCGCAGAAAGTGTTTCAAGGTCCAGAAAAAGCGCATCCTCACCTTGGGTATTTGGCTGATTAACGCCCGCTGTGACAAAGTCGCCAAACAGACTGAAGGCTGTGATTCTGCAATTATATCCGGGAAAGCTGCCGTTTTTTTCCATCCAAGCATCCTGCATTTCATAGGGATCATATTTGGTTTCGGTTGGTGCCGCGCTTTCAAAGCCCTTCGTCAGCCACTCGCTTTTTACATCTGCACGAAAGGCATCGATCTTGGTAAAAAGGGTATCAATTCTGTTTTCCTTTACCCCTGCATCCGAGAGACCTCGGCGAAGCAGGCTGCGAGATTCTTCATCCGTCAGATTGGAATATACAGCGGTTTTCAGTGGTAGCTGTTGGTTGTCCGCTTTTGTTGCTGCACAACTGCAAAAGCCGCTTAGGGTTAGGCTTGCAGCCAGCAGCAGGGTGGCATATTTTTTCAAATTCATGTGCATCTACCTTCCTTATAATGGATTCGGGTGGAGCATACTTCTTTTAAAGTGTTAGCCAAGAATGCGCCGGTCGAAATGTTGCAAGACTGGCGCAAACCGGATAAATATTGGCTTTTTACGGTAGTTCGGATTATTCCCACTCAATCGTACCGGTGGGCTTGGGTGTCAAATCGAACAGCACGCGATTTATGCCCTTAACCTCATGTGTGATACGGTCGGTGATATGCTGCAGCAGTTCGAAGGGTACGTTTTCTACGGTTGCAGTCATAGCATCGATGGTATTTACGGCACGGATGATGGCGCACCATTCATCCACGCGCTTATTATCCTTCACGCCTACGGATTTCAAATCGGGGATAGCGGTGAAATACTGCCAAACCTTGCCCTCCAGACCGTTCTTTGCAAATTCCTCACGCAGAATGGCATCGGATTCGCGTACGGCCTCCAATCTGTCTCTTGTGATGGCACCCAGACAGCGCACGCCCAGACCAGGACCGGGGAAGGGCTGTCTGTAAACCATGCTGTCTGGTAGACCCAGAGCCTTGCCGCAGGCACGCACCTCATCCTTAAACAGCATTTTCAGAGGCTCTACCAGCGCAAAATCCAAATCCTCGGGCAGACCGCCAACGTTATGGTGAGATTTGATTACCTTTACGGTTTTTGTGCCGGATTCGATAATATCGGGGTAAATCGTTCCCTGACCAAGGAATTCAATGCCTTCCAGCTTTCTTGCTTCCTCCTCGAATACGCGAATGAATTCCGCGCCGATGATTTTACGCTTCTGTTCGGGGTCGGCAACGCCTGCCAGCTTATCCAGGAAGCGGTCAACGGCATCTACATAAATCAGGTTTGCATCCATTTCATCGCGGAACACCTGAACCACCTGTTCGGGCTCACCCTTGCGCAGCAGACCGTGGTTTACATGCACGCAGGTCAGCTGCTTGCCGATGGCACGAATCAGGAGCGCCGCAACAACAGAGGAATCCACGCCGCCGGAGAGCGCCAGCAGAACCTTTTTATCGCCAACCTGACGCTTGATGAGTTCAATCTGGTCGGCAATAAAGTTTTCCATGTTCCAGTTGGCTTCTGCCTTGCAGGTATCGAATACGAAATGCTTCAGAACCGTTTCTCTTTCTGCATCATCCGCAGGGAAAGCCGCGCCGCCCTTATGGTCTGCTTTTAAAATAGGAAGGCCTGCGTTGTAAACCGCCTCGGATGCATCAATTTCCACGCCATCCACCACACGGTTCACGCCGCCGTTTAAGATAATCCCCTTTACGCCGGGCAGCTTTGCCAGCTCCTCTGCGGTAATATCGTGGGGATGGATTTCCGTATAAACTCCTAATGCACGAATCTCGCGGGCAATCTTGGGATTTTCCTCACTGCCCAGATCCAGAATCAAAATCATGTCCTGCTTCATAAGTACCTCCTAATGCTGATAACCATGTAACTGTTCTGTATGATATTTACTATGATATTTTATTGTACCACAGCAAAATCAATCGGAAAACAGAAAATCGATATTTTCCGAAAAATTATTTTGCTGCCTTCACCGCGCGGATAATTGCCTGCTCCGCTACCCTTGCGGCAAGGATACCGACTGTATCTACGGGGTTTTCGGGGAATTCCAGCTCGCCTGTGGAAAGGCAGAAAATCGTATCCCCGTCAAGCGAGGTGTGAATGGGGCGGATGCAGCGTGCCAGTCCGTCATGCGCCATGCCTGCCACCTTTGTTGCCTGCGCCTTTGTTAGCTTCACATTGGTTGCGACTACGCCGATGGTGGTGTTTTTGCCGCTGATGGAAAAATTGGATGCCATCTGCAAAAAGCCCTCTTCTGTAGAGGTAAAGCTGCCGTCATCTGCCCTTGTGCCTGCGATGATGCTGCCGTTTTCGTAAACATCCCCGATGGCATTGACCGCAATCAGCGCCGCCACGCGAATCCCGTTTGGCGTTTCCTCGCTCCATGAGCCGATGCCGCTGTTTGTGCAATGCGCCATGCCGCGCAGCTTGCCGACCGTTGCGCCGCAGCCTGCGCCGTAATCGCCTTCCAGAAGAACAGAATCGGAGGCGTTTTCGCATGCCTGCATGCCCATTTCCTTATCGGGGCGAACAAAGGCATCCCCGTATTCCAAATCAAACAGCACCGCAGAGGGGACGATGGGCACGCTTGTTACGCCGACATCAAAGCCGATGCCCCTTTTTTCAAGCCAGTTCATGACACCGCTTGCCGCCTCCAGACCAAAGGCAGAGCCGCCCGAAAGCACAACGGCATGCACCTTCTCCACGGTATTGATGGGGTTTAAAAGGTCGGTTTCTCTCGTGCCGGGGCCTGCGCCGCGCACATCCACGCCACAAATCGCGCCGGCCTCCGCAAGCACAACGCTTACACCTGTTTTCGCAGTCGGATTTTCCGCCTGTCCCACCTTTATGCCCTTTATATCAAGGATATTTCTTTTTAATTCCATCTGAAGCACTCCTTTTTGTCCAAAAGTATCGTTTCCTCTTGATTTTAGCTGTTTTTCTCTTTTTTGTAAATATAAAACACGCACCGAATGGGTTCTCTGCCGATAGCATGAAGGTAAAGGGATTTTTGGAGGGAACGCCATGGGGACATATCTGGTGCGGGGCGGGAAGCGGATAGAGGGAGAATTTGCGGTGCGGGGGAGCAAAAATGCCGCTTTGCCCATTCTGGCGGCGTGCGTGCTTGCGGCGGACGAGGTGGTTCTGGAAAATCTGCCGCAGATTCGGGATGTATCGCAGACGCTGGAAATTCTGCGGGAGCTTGGCTGCGCTGTTACGCTGACGGGGCGGACGGCGGTGATAGACAGCCGCGATATGCAAGCAGCCGCGCTTTGCGGCGAAGCCGTGCGAAAAATGCGTTCCTCCATCCTTTTTCTGGGGGCAATGCTTGGCAGAAGCGGTGTGGGCAGGATTGCGTATCCCGGTGGCTGTGCGATTGGCAAACGCCCGATAGATTTGCACCTTGCCGCCTTTCGCAGGATGGGCGTTTCCATTGCGGAGGAAAACGAGATTCTTGATTGCAGGGCGGAACGGCTACAGGGGTGTCGGATTGATTTGCCGTTTCCGAGCGTAGGCGCAACGGAAAACATTCTGCTTCTGGCGGTGTGCGCGGAGGGGGTAACGGTGCTGCATAACGCCGCGAGAGAGCCGGAGATTGTAGCTCTGGTGCGGTTTCTGCGTGCCATGGGAGCGGAAATTTACGGCGAGGGAACGGGCAGCCTTCTGATTGAGGGGGTGAAGCGGCTGCATGGGGCGGTTTTCACGATTCCTGCCGACCGTATCGAGGGCGGTACGTTTCTCTGTGCCGCCGCCATGACAGGGGGAGAGCTATGCTTGAAGGGATTGGAGCGGGAGCAGCTTGGCGCGGTTTCGGAAGCCCTGCGGATGACGGGCTGTCGGCTTTTCTGGGAGGAGGGAGGTCTCCTGTGGATGCGTCCGCCAAGGCGGCTGCTGTCGGATTTTTCGATTATAACGGGGCCGTTTCCTGCCTTCCCGACGGATATGCAGCCTTTGCTGATGGCTTTATTGACATTGGCAAAAGGACATTGTATGATTAGTGAAACAGTGTTTGAGGCCCGTTTTTCGCAGGCAGAGGGGCTTTGCCGCATGGGAGCCGATATCCGCATTGCGGGGAGAAGGGCTTCGGTTTTCGGCGTGGAGCGGCTCTTTGGTGCGGAGGTTTTTGCCAAGGATTTGCGCTGTGGGGCGGCACTTTTGTGCGCGGCGCTTGCGGCGGAGGGCGAAAGCCTTGTGCATGGCGCGGAATTTGTGGAGCGTGGCTATGAAAAAATAGAGACTGCGCTTTCGCTTTTGGGCGGCGAGATTCGTCTGACAGAGCAGGGCTGATAGAACAGAAAGGATACGATATGTTTCATCGGAAGAACAAACAACAGAAAAAATCACAGGAAATGCTTGATATTGATCTGATGGAGGAAATCGGCTACTATCAGAAAAAGCCGCAGAAAAAGGGGCTTGACCAGAAAATCGTGATTGCGCTGGTGCTTGTGGTGGTTGTGGCTGCATGCGTGCTGTTTTCGCCGCTGTTTTCGGTGAAAAAGATAGAGGTGAATGGCGGAAGCCAGTTTACGACATCTGCGCTTTGCGAAAAAATCGGTCTTTCCAAGGGAGATAATCTGCTTCTGTTCAGCAAAGGCAGAGCGGAAAAAACGCTTGAGAAAAGCCCGTATATCGCCTCTGCGAAGCTTTCCGCCAAGCTGCCCCATACCATGAGGATAACGATAAAGGAAAGAAAGGCGAGAGGGTATGTGCCCTATATGGGGTCATACCTCTACATAGACGAGGAAGGGCGTGTGCTTGAGGTGGCGGGCAGCTGTAGGGATGCACTGCCGCTGGTCAAGGGACTGAAATTTGACAGCTTTACGGAGGGGGAAATCCTTCCCGTGCAGAATACGGATGCGCTTGCGGTGATTCTGGAAATTTCACAGCTGATGGAAAAATATGAGCTTCTGGATGAGGTTGTGGAAATTGATGTTTCCAAGCCGAAGGATATTTATGCCTATGTGAATCAGGTGCAGATTCATCTGGGGAATATGACAAACGGCGATATGAAAATTCAGTATATGCAGCAGATTGTAAAAACGATTCCCAAGGAGGACAGAGGGATTTTAGACCTCAGCGGATTGGACAACCCCAAGGCGAATGTTACCTTCCAATACCTGACCTGATGGGACGGAGAAAAAAGAAAACGGCACTGAAATATTTTTTGCTGAATTTGTTATTTTCTGCTTGAATAAAAAGAGAAAAGATACTATGATAGAATATAACTGACAAAAACGGAAAAAGGCGTTTAAAAAAAAGCAAAAATTCGCAGGAAAACTTGTTTTTGCTATGGCAATCGGCTTTTCTTTCGTGTATAATATAAGTTGATAAATTTTCAGAACAACCTAGGAGGAGATTATAGCATGCTCGAATTAGATATCCCTATGAGTAATATGGCGCAGATTAAAGTAATCGGTGTTGGCGGCGGCGGCAACAACGCAGTAGATAGAATGATTGAAGACGGCTTGGATGGGGTGGAATTCATTTCCATCAATACAGACGGACAGGCTCTGTCTAAATCCAAATCCGCAACGAAAATCCAGATTGGCGAAAAGCTGACAAAGGGTTTGGGCGCAGGCGGCAACCCTGAAATCGGTCAGCGCTCCGTGGATGAAACACAGGATGATATCGCGCAGGCACTGCGTGGTTCCGATATGGTGTTCATTACCGCAGGCATGGGCGGCGGCACAGGCACAGGTGCGGCTCCCCGCATTGCGTCCATTTCCAAGGAGCTGGGCATCCTGACGGTCGGCGTTGTGACAAAGCCCTTCAATTTTGAAGGCAAGAAAAGAATGGGCAATGCGGAAAAGGGCATTGCAGAGCTGAAAAAGAACGTAGATACGCTGGTTATCATCCCCAACCAGAGACTGCTTTCCATTATTGATAAGAAAACAACCCTGACAGAGGCCTTCCGCAAGGCGGATGAAATTCTGCTGCAGGGGGTACAGGGCATTGCCGATCTGATTTCCAAGCCCGGCGTTATCAATCTGGACTTTGCCGATGTCAGAACCATCATGGCAAACAGAGGCATTGCACACATGGGCATCGGTCGCGCAAGCGGTGAAAATAAGGCTGAGGTTGCTGCGAAAATGGCAATCCAGAGCCCTCTCTTGGAAACAACCATCGAGGGTGCAAAGCATATCCTGATTAACTTCAGCGGTGACATGAACCTTGGTCTGATGGAAACAGAGGAAGCAGCAGAGCTGATTAGAGAAGCTATCGACCCCGAAGCAGAAATCATCTTCGGTACTACATTGAATGAAGAGCTGAATGACGAGGTTGTGGTTACGGTTATCGCAACAGGTCTGGAGGATGAAGCGCACACAGAAGCACCTGCCAGACGTTCCTTTGCGGAAACCATTGCTGCAAGAGGCGAAAGAGCAGAAAGAGCAGAAAGAGAAGAGGAGCATGCTGCGGAAACAGAGGAGGCTTCCGAAGAACCCGCACAGGAGGACGCACGTCCTGCCGCAAGAAGATTCGCAGATTTGGATTATGATTATGAATCCGAAATCAAGATTCCTGATTTTCTGACAAGAAAGAAATTCTGATTTTCTGCAATCAATTCAGACAAAAAATTACATAATTCGATTTTTAAACCTCATATCCGTGGAGTCTGTTCTGCGGTATGAGGTTTTTTTGTGAAAAACAACCGAAATAAAGAACAAAAATAATAGAAAAAATATTGTTTTTTTGTGGAAAAGTGCGGATAGCAAATAAAGATAAGATTGTATTTTTGCCAAAACAATTTATTTTGCGTCATTTTCAGTTTGAAAATTGTGTATTTCGTTCGGAATCTGTAGCAAAATCAGATAAATTATCTTATAATAAAAAACGGAAGAGGGGCATCTTCCTCCTTCTCTTTTGGAGAAGGAGCAGCAAAGTAAGAATTGGGGTGTATTTTATGAAAGAAAAGGAAAGAACAAAAGTGGTATTGGCGGATCGAGACGGATTTTATCTGCAACGCTTGAAGCGCTGTCTGGAAAGAAGGGGGGATATGACAGTGGTAGGCATGGCGGACAACGGTGTGGCCCTGCTGGATTTGGTGATACAGAAAAAGCCTGCTGTGCTTCTGACAGATATCCTATTGGGGGAGCGAGATGGCTTATGGGTTCTGGAAAACATCAAAAAGAGGGGACTTCCGTGTATCTGCATTTTTATTTCCGCGATTGACAGCGATAAGCTGGTGCGGCAGGCAATCAGCCTTGGTGCGGAGTATTATATGGCGAAGCCGATTCAGGGGGAGCTTCTGCTGGAGCGCATCCATCAGATGCTGAAGCAGGAAACGCCAACAAAGGAAGCAGCAAAACCGAAAGCAGCGGAGCGGAGGGAAAATCCTTTCGAGGAGCTGGAAAGCGAAATTTCCATTCTGCTCAGTCGCATGGGAATCTCTGCCAGCATAAAGGGGTACCACTTTATTCGCAAAGCGGTGATGATGGCAGTGGAAAATCAGGATGTGCTGGTCGGCATTACGAAGGGGCTTTATCCCGATATTGCCAAGCAGTATAAAACAACCGCAAGCAAGGTGGAAAGAGCCATTCGCCACGCAATCGAAAGCGTATGGAAGAAGAACGGGCCGCAGGTTTATTTTGAGGTAGCAGGCTATCTGCCGACTGAAAAGCCGACGAATGGGCAGTTCATTGCCGCCCTGTCGGAATATTTTCGCATTAAGGAAAAAGGAAAATCGAAAAAAATTAGCTGAAAATAAATAGGAAGAAAAAAGGAACGAAGCTTGTTGTATGACAATTCGTTCTTTTTTTCGGTCGAAATTCACAAATTTTCATTGTAATTCTTGCCGTATCATTATAAAATAAGAAACTAGAAAGAGTATTTTTGAGAAAAACAGAAAAGGGGCGGTTGGGATGGATACGAAAAAAGCAGTGCTGAAAGGCGTTTTGACGATGGTGGTTGTTGCATTGGCAGGCTTTCTGCTGTTTAATGGCATCGGGCGGCATCCCTATCAGCCGGATGAGCTGGAGGGCGTATTCCGCAAGGAGGCAGCCGCGCGCAGTGTCAGCGGCGAGGGTGAGGTAATTTCCGAAACCTATGGCAACAGCATTACCTTTGCCATGCAGACGGCAGACGGCAAGCGGGCATGTGCAACCTATGGACGCAGCATGTTTTTTGATAAATATAAGGAGCTGGAATTTTATACCGGCGTGCAGGGAGAGGAGCCTGCGGAAAATATTGTTTATGCGGAGAGGAACGACACCATAACGGGTGACAGCATCACCTATTCCGTAAACGACGGCGCGATTGCCTATCAGGCAACGGTTCGCTTTGGCAATGACATCGGGATTCAGTTCAGCGATGAGGTGAGACCGATGATGTATCTCAAATTCATGGTTATCTGCCTTGCGGCAATGGGCATCTTCGGAGTGCGTATTTTCCTTGGCAGACGGCAGGCATGAGTACAAAAGAAAATAATGAGGTGAAGAAAATGGAATTATCGAAAAAAGCAATGAGTATCAAACCTTCTACAACAATGGCAATTTCCTCCCGTGCGGCTGAAATGAAAGCAGCGGGGGTGGATGTGGTTTCCTTCGGCGCAGGTGAACCCGATTTTGATACCCCTGCACACATCGCGCAGGCAGGCATTGATGCCATTCAGAACGGGCAGACACGCTACACCCCTGCGGCAGGGACACCGGAACTGAGACAGGCGGTTTGCGATAAGCTGAAACGGGATAATGGTCTGGAATACGAACCGGCACAGGTGGTAATCAGCAACGGCGCAAAGCATTCCCTGATGAATACCTTCATGGCAATCCTGCATGAGGGGGACGAGGTGATTATTCCTGCGCCCTTCTGGTTAAGCTATGCGGAAATGGTGCGTATTGCCGGCGGTGTGCCTGTGATTATCCATACGAAAAAGGAAAACGGCTTCATGATGACCAAGGAGGAGCTGGAAAATGCCTATTCTGCAAAAACAAAGGCAGTTGTGCTGACAACACCCTCCAACCCCACAGGGCAGGTGATGAGCAGAGCAGATCTGGAAATGGTGGCGGAATTTGCAGTCAGCCATGATATTCTGGTGGTTTCCGATGAAATTTACGAAAAGCTGATTTATGAGGATGATAAGCAGCACATCAGCATTGCATCCCTTGGGCAGGATATTTATGACAGAACCATCGTTATCAACGGTGTTTCCAAAAGCTATGCTATGACAGGCTGGAGAATCGGCTATGCGGCGGCACCCTTGCCGATTGCAAAGCTGATGGCATCTCTGCAGTCCCACATGGCTTCTAACCCCAACGCCATCGCGCAGGCGGCAACGGTGGTTGCGCTGAATGGCCCGCAGGATTGTGTGGCAGAAATGTGCGTGGAATTTAAAAAGCGCAGAGATTACATTTATGAAAGAGAGGAAGCCATCCCCGGCATTTCCGCACTCAAGCCCGAAGGTGCCTTCTATCTGTTTGTGGATGTTTCCGGACTGTACGGCAAGGCATACGAGGAGCAGAAAATCGAATCGGCGGCGGATTTCGCATCCATTTTGCTGGAAAAGAAATATGTGGCGGTTGTGCCCTGTGCCGATTTCGGCATGCCCGATTATATCCGCCTTTCCTATGCAACGAGCATGGAGCTGATTAAAAAAGGCATGGACAGAATCGAAGAAATGGTAAAGGAATTGAAATAAGAAAACGCAGGCGGCGCATCTTATATCTGAATGATAAAGGGAGTGCCGCCTTTTTTCAAGAGAAAGGGAGCGAGCCAATGAGCTATGAGGTTTTGGAAAGCAGGAAAACCTATGAAGGGAAGATTGTGACAATTACGGTCGATAAGCTGCGGATGCCGGATGGCAGTGAGGCCTATCGCGAAACTGTAATCCGTAAGAAAAATGCCGCAGGCGTGCTTGCGGTGGATACGGATGGGAGGCTTCTGTTTGTCCGCCAGTATCGGCATCCGTTTCGGGAAATGCTGCTGGAAATCCCTGCCGGTGTGATAGAGGAGGGCGAAAGCGGCGAAGCAGCCGTGCTGCGCGAGCTGGAGGAGGAAACGGGCAAAAGGGCAGGCAGGGCGGAATTTCTCTGCGAGCTGTATCCTTCTGTCGGCTTTTGTACGGAAAAAATTCAGCTTTTCTTTGCCACAGAGCTGACCGCAGGCACACAGAAGCTGGATGCGGATGAATTTGTGGAGATTGAAAAATATACTCCGGAGGAAGCCATCGCAATGATTCATAAGGGCGAAATCAAGGACGGAAAGACCATTGCGGCGCTTTTTGCATGGCAGGCAAGAAAAAACGCATAATTAAAACAGACGAGCCATACCTTGTATCAGGGGGGATGGCAATGAAAAGGCAGAAACGAAGGACAGACAAACAGCTGCAGCGAATTATAGGCATTGTCTGCCTTTCTTTTTTATTGGGGACGGCAGGCGGCGCGCTTCTGGCGAATCTTCTGCCGAAGGGGCAGCAGGGGCAGCTTTCTGCATTTTTGCAGCAGGCGCTGGCAGATGGAGACGAAATCGGCTTTGCGGCAATTTTCTGGAAATATCTGAAATATGATATCATCATCTGGTTAGGGGGATGGATGCAGCTGGGGCTTTTTTTTGCGGGGGCGGCTTTCCTGTTTCGGAGCGTCTGTGTCGGCTTCACCTCTGCCATGATGATGGCGGCGTATGGCATGAAGGGGGTGCTTCTTTCCGCGACTGCGTTTCTGCCGCAGAATCTTCTGCTGATTCCCTGCTATATCCTGATGATGTCCGCCTGCGTGTATTATCTGCTTTCCTGGCAGGAGGAGGGCGGCAAGCGGACGTTGCAGCGAGAAAAACGGCGAAAGCAGCTGGAATATTGCATTCTCTTTGGGGGTTCTGTGCTGCTGCTTGCGGCGGCTTCTGGGGTGGAACGGATGCTTTTACTGCTGTGAGGGCTTCCTATCGAAAAAATTAAACGCTGTTTTGTAAAAAATTCATGTGAAAATTTGCAAATTGTTCACAAAAAGTTCACAAAATTAACATTTTTCAGCAAATAATATCGACAAGCCATAGAAAAATAAGTATAATTTAAGGAACTAAAGACGAAGGGGATTGTTGAAATGGAACAACGTATTGCTGATTTTACCGCATATTTACGGAATGAAAAAAAATCACCGGAAAATACTGTTCTCTCCTACAGCAGAGATTTAAAGGGGTTCTGCCGCTTTATGCAGGAGGCGGGAGTTTCGGATGCCGCAAAGGTGAACCGCACGAATGTGATGGCGTATGTCTATGAGTTGCAAAAGCAAAAAAAGGCAGGGGCAACGGTTTCCAGAAATATTGCGTCCATTCGTTCTTTTTACCAGTTTTTGCAGAGGAAGGGCATGGTGACGGAAAACCCTGCGGCAGATATAGAGCTGCCGAAGGTGGAAAAAAAAGCCCCTGAGATTCTTTCTCTGGAAAAGGTGGAGCTGCTTTTGGAGCAGCCGAAAGGGGAGGAGGATAAGGAGGTGCGCGATAAAGCCATGCTGGAGCTGCTTTATGCGACCGGTATTCGCGTGACGGAGCTGATTTCCCTGAAGGTTTCGGATTTGAATCTGCCCTTGGAATATATCCATTGCGGCAGCGAAGCAAAAAGCCGTATCATTCCCATCGGTGCACAGGCGAAGGCATCTCTGCATAAGTATATGGAACGGGTGCGGGAGCACATGATTTCCGTTCCGGAGGAGGAGGCGTTGTTTGTCAACTGCAACGGCAAGCCCATGACCAGACAGGGCTTCTGGAAGATTATCAAATCCTACGCAAGGCGAGCGGGCATCGAGGAGGATATCACACCGCATATTCTGCGGCATTCCTTTGCGGCGCACTTAATCGAAAACGGTGCGGACTTGCGCTCTGTGCAGGAAATGCTGGGACATTCCGATATTTCAACCACGCAGATTTATACGAAGCTAACGAATCAGAAGCTGAAAAACGTATACGCAAAAACACATCCCCGTGCGTAAATCCATAAGAAAGACGAAGCTCTCCAATGAGATTTGGAGGGCTTTTTTTGATGGAGAAAATCACTCTACGGAGCGTTTGTTGTTTTTTCAAAGCGGATAGATTAAGATAAAGGAAAAGGAGGGAAACGCATGGACTTAGAGAAAACAGGAGAACTGCTCAGCCGATTGCGCAAGGAGTGCGGCATGACACAGAAGCAGGTAGCAGAAAAGCTGCAGATTAGCGACCGCACGGTTTCCAAATGGGAACGGGGTGTTTCCCAAACAAAAAGATATTAAGAAACAGCCCATGTTTACCTGCTTGCAAACAAAAGAATATTGCTACTAGACTAAGAGATACTACATAAGTGTGTTGGTATCTCTTTTTTGTTGCCGTGAAACAGCAGACTATTTCATTTCTGCTTGATTACCTTAAAACTTATTAGTCTATGGTTTGTCAAGGGCTTGTTGCGTGAGAAATGCTGAATATCACCCTTTACAAAACATAGGCTGATAAGTAACTTTTCAAAAGCAGAAAAGAAATGGCAATGCTTATAACAATATGATATAATGCAGATGAAGACAAAAAAGGAATTTGTCGAGCTGGTTAGTTCGAGATAATTTTGAGTTTGTTAAGATGTGGTGCACTTGATGGAATCACAGGTACGA
>ERZ856578.917-NODE-917-length-59395-cov-9.389056_pt1 | contig 59395 bp, 47 predicted proteins | sample MGYA00514384_ERZ856578 | MGnify/ENA primary metagenome ERZ856578 (study PRJEB29103, sample SAMN06111958) | human gut metagenome | biome: human gut; feature: ankylosing spondylitis patient; material: healthy_person | host: Homo sapiens | place: China:Hangzhou...
TATACAAACACCGCCGTTTCCTGCATCTGTCATTGAAGCAATCCGGCAGGAACCGGATGCAGGTGCTTGTTTATATGGTTTGTGTTATCTGTTTGTTCACAGGGTGCGGGTTAAGGAATATACATCGATCGGAAAGTAATATCCGGTATGACTCCATCCGGTTCGATGGTGCCGATAGCTTGTTGTATCAAAGCCGTTCCATCCTTTGTGACTCGCAATTATGGGAATTGAAACAAACCGTTTATCTTCCACCTGACAGTTCGGGCAGGCAAGCCCTGCAAAGTATCACCGTCGCTCGTCTCCGGCAGGTTAGAAACCAAACAGACAGCTTGTCTGCTATCACCACCACACAGCAATCCTATTCCGCACTAACCACAGAAAATAACCAAAAACAAGAATCCCGCCGCTCCACAAATATCAGTCTCCCGATCTTGGTCATAGTTGGTTTTTGTTTGTTGGCCGGAGGCGTGCTCATAAAAATGTATAGGGGTTACTTTACCTCGAAAAGTATCTTGCGCTGATTACCCCAGTTGTCGATCAAGGTAAGCAGGTGTTTACCGGATTGCACTGAACAGGCGATCTGGTGGTTGTTGGTGGTTTCTCCGAGATAGGTGTCGTCGAGATGCCAGTAAATGGTAGCATCTTGGCGGGCATGGGCGGCTTTAAAGATGAACTTCTCCTGTTTGCCGGAAAATCCTTTTGGTAAGTATAGTATGGCGTTATGCTCCGGATAGATCAGTTCGATCTGTTGGCTTTGTGTCTGTTCACATCCCGGTTTGATAGGGGGGAGCGGGATGTAGTCGATATGGTAGTTGCGATAATAATATTCCTGCGAGGGGGGCAGGACGAACCAGGGACGGGTAATCATCCGGTCTATCGACTCGCAGGAGCTGTTCACGCGGAAACGTCCGTCGGCCGACAGATGTATCAGTTTATGATAAGGGCATATCGGGGTGTTGATACCGGAGCGGGGAATATATAAGCTATCCACCTGGTCGCATATCTGTGAGGCTTTGTGTCCGCTGCTGCGGCATATAGCGGTTTGTTCCAGTTCATCGTAAGGCATATCGAACCATCCCCCTCCGGGTAGCAGGGAGAAGAGGTCGAACAAGACGGGGGCGGCATTTCCTACACCGGTTAGCCCCGGACGGCCTTCCCCCGAAGCATTTCCTACCCATACGCCGACCACATAGCGGGGAGTCGTTCCGACTGCCCAGGCATCACGCCCGCCGTAGCTGGTCCCTGTTTTCCAGGCTATCTGTTTCATCGATTCAAACTGTTGCCAGTCGGCTTCTTCTTCCGGACGGTTCAGGGCGGACATGGCTTCGTAAGTGAACCAGATGGAAGCGGCAGACAAAAGCGGTTTGTCGGTAAGGCGTTTATCCGTAATCGAACGGATCGGGTTCTTTTCCTTATTCGGATAAGGAGTCAGCGGGTGGATATCCTGCGGGTTATACCGTCCGTTATATGGGCGGTAGTGGGTAAGAATGCGGGATAAGGAAGCATACATTCCTGATATATCCCACAAGGTTCCTTCGGCACCGCCCAGGATAAGCGAAGCCCCGTAATGTTCTTCCGAAAAGCGGAGCGTAGTCATTCCCAAGGCCTTTAGTAAAGCCATGAACCGGCCTGTATTGTATTGCGACAGCATACGAACCAAAGGTACATTCAGCGAACGTTCGATAGCCCGGTGGGCAGGGACGGCTCCGTTGAATGTCTTGTTGTAGTTCTGCGGCATAAAGCCATTGATGTTTAACGGGACATCGGATACGAGGGTAGAGGGTAATATCTGTCCGTCGTGCAACATTCCGGCATAAAGGAAAGGCTTCAGGATACTGCCTGTACTGCGGGGAGAGGTGATGATATCGACTTGATTTCCCCGTTTCTCGTTTGCCCGGAAACTGGCGTTGCCGGCATAGGCCAGCACTTCTCCGGTTTCTACATCGGCAATGATGGCGGCCAGGTTATGGATATGGTTGGAGCCGAACTCGCGGGCGTAACGGTTGACCAGTTCCTGTGTCTGCTGCTGCAGGGAGTAGTGCACAGAGGAAGTGATACGTGTTCCCGGAGCACTGGCGGCAAGCCGTTCGAGCAAATGGGGAGCTTCGTCGGGCAATGGGACTGGGGCTTCGGGCAATGGCTCCATGCAGGATAGCTCGTATTCGGTGTTATCGAGGATTCCTCTGTTTTTTAATGTGAGCAGCAGGTTATCCCGTTTTGCCTTCAGCTGTTTGCGGTTTCGTCCCGGATGGATCAAGGCGGGGGAGTTCGGCAATACGGCAAGGGTAGCGCTTTCGGCCCACGACAGATCGGCGGCACTGCGTCCGAAGTATCGCCAGGCGGCTGTTTCGATGCCTACAACGTTTCCACCGAACGGGGCGTGGGAGGCATACAGGTTGAGTAATTCTTTCTTGCTGTGGGTCGTTTCCAGAAAGAGCGCCCAACACATTTCGATACTTTTCTCATAAACGTTACGGTCGCGGTTACCTCTTGCCAGGCGGGCGAGTTGCATGGTCAGCGTACTGCCTCCGCTTACTACCCGGTGATACCGGACATTCAGATAGACTGCACGCAGGATAGCTGCCGGATCGACTCCGGGATGGTAAAAGAAATACCGGTCTTCGTACGTTGTCAGGCAGGTAATGAATTTATCCGGCAGTGAGTCCGTTGCCGGAAACCGCCATTGACCGTCCGGAGCAATGCGGGCCCCTAGCAGATTGCCTTCGGATGAATAGAGCAGGGTGGAATAGGGGACAGGAAACAGGGTACGGGGAACCAATAGATACATTATCCCCCACAAAAGAACAATCAACAGCAAAAAGAAAAGAAGTATCTTTTTACGGTTCGCTTTGAGTGAGGTAATTAGTTTGGTTGGGTTCATCTTATTTGAACAGTTCTGAATGTACTCGTTTTTAGTTATCAAAGATAAAGATAAAAACTGAAAGAGAGGAGCGAATGTGCTTTGTAGTGGAATTAATTCTTTATATTTGTAGTACGATTGTACAGACTAAATCCCAGAAGTTAAATTCTTACTTTATGGAAGAAGAGAAGAGTAACAATAAAAAGAAGTTGCAGATACGTAATAGTACTGCGGAGTTCCTTATTTTTCAGCTTCAAGATAAGGAAGAAGGTGTTGAAATAGTATATAAGGATGAAACATTGTGGGTCTCTCAGAAAGCAATGTCAATTTTGTTTGATGTAGATAGAACTGTAATAACTAAACATCTGAAATCAATATTTGATGCTGAAGAATTAGATAAGGACTCAGTATGTGCAATTTTTGCACATACTGCGGAAGATGGTAAAATATATCAAACACAACATTATAATCTCGATGCCGTAATCTCTGTTGGTTATCGGGTAAATTCGGTTCGTGCCACTCAATTCAGGCAATGGTGTACAGCTGTTCTTCGTCAGTTTGCTATTCATAGGCATACTGCTGCTGAATTAATAAGGGAGAGAGCCAATGCAGAAAAAGAACATATGGGGTTAACTACGTGGGAAAATAGTCCGAATGGAAAGATTGTGAAGACTGACGTTTCTATTGCTAAGAATTATCTGAAAGAGGCAGAGTTGGACGATATGGGGCATCTGGTAAATGCATTTCTTGATTTGGCAGAAAGTCGTGCTAAGCGCCATATTCCTATGACTATGGAAGACTGGGCGAAGCATTTAGACCGTATCTTAAGTCTCGATGACCGGGCATTGTTAAGCGATAATGGAAAAGTCAGTGCAGAAGAAGCTAAAATGTATGCAGAGTCGGAGTTTGAGAAATACCGGATTGTGCAGGACCGTCTTTTTGAATCCGATTTTGATCGGGAAATAAAAGGGTTATTCGATAAAGAGTAACTCCTGTGTGTTAAGTAGTAACCGTTAATTGAAAGAAATATGGCAAGGTATCTTTATTTGGTGTGTTTATGCTATATGCTATGCCTGTTTAGCAGTTGTAATACAAAGAAAGCCGGGGGAGAGGCGGAAGAACTGCCTTTCAATCCGCATGTGGAAGCATTCACTTCCGGTAAGATATCCCGGTATACGCCGGTCTATCTGATCTTCAACCAGGATATCGCTCAGGATAAACTGAAGAGTGACCAATTGAGTAAACTTGTCCGTATCAAGCCCGAGGTGGCCGGAGAGTTCTCTTTTGAAAACAGCCGGACTATCGTATTCAAGCCGGCGAAAGGCTTTGAACGGAATACTTCCTATAAGCTGACCGCCAACCTTTCCGAATGGTTCGACGTGACCGGAAAAGACAAGGAGTTTACATTCGAATACTCAACCTTCCCCCTGGCGCTTCGTGCCAACCTGGAGTCGATGGATATCAATGCAAAGAATGAGAACGGCTACGATATAGTCTGTACCTTGCTTACCCCGGATAAGGAAACACCCGAGACGATCGAACCGCTGGTGCGCTTCTCCGAGAAAGCGGATGCAGTATGGCAACACAGTCCCGACGGGAAGAAACATCAGGTTACTTTACAGAACGTACAAGCCGGAAATGACGGTGCGCGTACGCTTACCCTCTCCGTCGCTCCGAACAAGCTGGGAGTGGCAGAAGACAAACTCCTCTCCGTCAGTGTGCCGGATATGAACGACTTCGATGTCTATGACGTGACTTATGTAACAGAGCCGGAGCGTTATGTCGAGGTAACATTCACCAAAGACCTCGATTCCTCACAAGATATGCAAGGGCTCGCTTTTATTGCCGGAAATACTTCCGAGACTGTTAATGTGGAAGGAAACCGCCTGCGTTTATATCCCGACAACCAGCGTAAAGGCGTTATGAATGTGCACCTGACCCGCCAGATCCGTAGTAAGAACGGGTTGACACTGAAGGAAGACGTTACCCGCCAGATCGAGATAAATACCTCTTTGCCCGCTGTTAAGTTTATCGGCCAGGGAGTGGTCATCCCGCAATCGACGGAACTGCTCGTTCCTTTCCAGGCCGTTTATCTCCGCGGGGTAGTGGTTCGCGTCATAAAGATACTGGAACAGAATATCGGCCAGTTCCTGCAAGTCAATAACCTGGACGGAACTTCCGACCTGATGCGTGTAGGCCGCCTGGTTGCCCGTAAGACCATCTTCCTGGATGAAGACGGCAGCGACCTTTCTGTGTGGAACACTTACGCTATCGACCTGAAGAAACTGATGGAGCCGGAACCCGGAGCCATCTACCGTGTAGAACTATCCTTCAATAAAGACCTGTCGGCTTACCCGTGTGACGACTCTGTGAAGGTATCGCGCGAACAACTTCTGGCCGAAGACGAGATCAAGTTTAAAGAGGAAAGCTCCCGTTTCGACGATGGTGGTTACTACTATTACAACGGCGACTTTAACTGGAACGATTACAACTACAACGACCGGAATGATCCCTGCTCAAACAGCTACTATTATAATAAGGTAGAAGGAAAGAACGTACTGGCTACCAATCTGGGACTGATCGCAAAAGCCGGCGAAGACAATGAAATGACTGTCCTGGTGCATAACCTGATCAGCACGAATCCCGAAAACGGTGTCGAAGTATCTGTCTACAATTACCAGAACCAGGTATTGGCTTCCGGTACGACCGACGGTAAAGGAGAGGTGAAGCTGAAGATCGCTTCCGGCAAACCTTTCTATATCATTGCTTCCCTCGGTTACCAACGTTCGTACTTGCGTGTGGACGGAGGGGCGGCACTGTCGTTGAGCTCGTTCGATGTCTCCGGAGAAGTGGTGCAGAAAGGCATCAAAGGATTCATCTATGGCGACCGTGGCGTATGGCGTCCGGGCGATACGCTTTTCCTCAGCTTTATGCTGAACGACCGGGCGAAGAAACTGCCGGCCAACCATCCGGTAGTGATGGAGTTGTATAATCCGCTGGGCCAGCTTTATCTGCGTAAGACACAGACGCGCGGCGAACTGGGTGTTTATTCCTTCGCTATGCCAACCGAACCGGATGCGCCTACCGGAGCCTGGAACGTAAATGTAAATGTTGGCGGTGTCAGCTTCACTAAACGTCTGCGCGTGGAGTCGATCAAGCCGAACCGTCTGAAGATAGACCTGTCTATGCCGGAAAAGACATTGCTGAGGGGTGAACCTCTTGACGGGCGCCTGCATGTGGAATGGTTGCAGGGAGCTACGGCAAGAAACCTTAAATACGATATCCAGGGAACCTTTATATCGACCCCGACTACCTTTAGCGGCTATAAAGATTTCTATTTTGACGATCCGTCGAAAGTCTTTAACAGTGAAGAAAGTAAACTGATCTCCGGTACAACCGACGAGAAGGGAGATGCAACGGTACAAGCGAAGTTCGAGATCGGTTCGACTGCCCCGGGTATGTTGATGGCTAACTTTGTCACCCGCGTTTACGAAGAATCCGGCGATTTCAGTATCGATGCCAACCGGATGTTGTATTCTCCTTATAAACGATATGCCGGTATCAAGTCGCCGCAACAGACACGCGACCAACTGAATACCGGAAGCAACTATACGTACGAAGTCGCTTCGACCGACTACCTCGGAAAACCGCAGGCAGGCACCGAACTCGATGTCCGGATTTATAAAGTATACTGGTACTGGTGGTGGAGTTCGGACAATAGCAGCCTGGCCAACTATGTATCCGACTCTTATAACAAGCCGGTGAAAGAACTGACTGTGCGCACCGGCGAGAATGGCAGGGGCACTTTCCAACTCTCCTTCAGCAATGAGGAATGGGGTACTTATTTTATCTCCGTAAAAGATAAGGAAAGCAAACACTCGACCGGCGTAATGAGCTATTTCGACTGGCCTTATAACGAAGGACGCCGCAATGCCGACGGTAGCGAGTCGGCCAATATGTTGAGCTTCAAGACCGATAAAGATAATTATAAACCGGGTGAGAAACTGGTTATCACCATTCCGTCCGCTAAGGGAAGCCGTGCCATTGTCAGCATCGAGAACGGTACGAAGGTGCTCTCCGTTACCGAACATACCTGCGACGACCAGCAGACAACGATCAAGCTCGACGTAACAAAGGAGATGCAACCGAATGCCTATGTCTATGTCACCCTGTTGCAGCCTCACGGCATTACGCAGAATGACCTGCCGATCCGTATGTACGGCGTAGTACCGTTCACGGTAACTTCTCCGGAAAGCCATCTGTATCCGCAGATAAAAATACCGGATGAGATTAAGCCGGAAGCCAATTATGAAGTGACCGTCTCGGAAAAGGACGGCCGCGAAATGGCTTATACGCTGGCTATCGTAGACGAAGGGTTGCTCGACCTTACCCGTTTCCGTACGCCCGAGCCCTGGAAGGCATTCAATGCCCGTGAAGCGTTGGGAGTAAGCACCTGGGATATGTATAACTATGTGGTCGGTGCCTATGGCGGACGTATCGAGCAATTGTTCAGTATCGGTGGCGACGATGCGTTGAACAAAGGCCCGAAAGCGATCGTCAATCGTTTCAAACCCGTGGTACAGTTCGATGGGCCGTTCTTGTTGAAGAAAGGGGAGAAACAGCGTCATACCTATACGATGCCGAACTACAACGGCCGTGTCAAGGTGATGGTAGTGGCCGGAAACGGTGAGGCGTACGGACATGCCGACAAGAGCGTATTCGTACGTAAGCCGGTCATGCTGTTGGGCACTCTGCCCCGTGTGATCGGTGTAGGCGAGGAAATGGTGGTTCCCGCCACTGTCTTTGCTACTGAGAACGGAGTGGGTGACGTTACTGTCTCGATCAGCTGTTCCGGTAATATGGAGGTGATGGGGGCCGCTACCCAGCAGCTTAACTTCACTAATATAGGCGATAAGCAGGCATCGTTCCGTATCAAGGTGAAAGACCAGCCGGGTGCCGGACGGGTAACCATTACGGCTTCGGGCAAAGGGGATAAGTCTGTTTATACGACGGATATCGAGATACGTTCGGTAAGCCGTCCGCAAGTCAAGGTATTGCCTGTAACGCTCGAAGCGGGTAAATCCTGGAAAGAAACAGTCAAACTACCCGGAACGGAAGGAACTAACTCGCTGACGTTGGAAATGTCGGATGTTCCCCCGTTGAATCTTTCTTCCCGTCTGTCGTACCTGATCGGATATCCGCACGGATGTGTGGAGCAGATCACATCCAAAGGTTTCCCGCAACTGTATGTCGGCGAGTTTGCCGCGCTGACGAAACAACAGCAGAACACGACTGAAAATGCCGTGAAAGAGGTAATCCGCCGCTTGCGTTCTTACCAGACCGTAGACGGAGCCTTTTCTTACTGGCCCGGTGGTACGAGCAGTAACGGATGGGGTACGGTTTATGCAACGCACTTCCTGTTGTCGGCCGAAACGAAAGGGTATCTCGTTCCCGACGGAATGAAGCGCAATGTATTGAACAACCTGCGCCGTGTTGCCCGCGACTGGAAACCGGTGACTACCTATTATTCCCGTTCGGAAGAAATGACACAGGCTTATCGTTTGTACGTGCTGGCTTTAGGACAGGCACCGGAGGTAGGTGCGATGAACCGCCTGAAAGAGAATAAGTCGCTTGCCCCGATGAGCCGTTGGCTGCTGGCTTCCGCTTATGCGCTGGTGGGTCGTACCGATGTGGCAAAAGACCTGATCGGTAAAACAACCGAGGTGAAAACCGATTACTCCGATTACGACCTGACGTTCGGTAGCGACCTGCGCGACCAGGCGATCCGCTTGATGACGTTGACGTTGCTGGGTGACGGTAAAGAAGCTGCTGTTCTGACCCGCGATATCTCGAAAGTCCTTTCGTCGGATGACTGGCTGAGTACGCAGTCGACTGCTTTCGCTTTGGTTTCACTCTCTGAATATATGGGTAAATATAAGGTGTCCGGTACGATGGACTTCTCGTATGCCTGTGCAGGAAAGAGTGACAAAGTAAGTACTACCAAGAATATCTGGACGGAAGTCCTGCTGGATAAGGCCGGAACTTCTGCTTCCGTGGAACTGAAAAATACCGGTAAGTCTACCTTGTTCGCCCGCGTTATTACCGAAGGTATTCCGGCGCAGGGCAAGGAAGAGGCTTATGCAAACGGCATCTCGCTGGCTGTTAGCTATACCGATCAGGACGGCCGTGCAGTGAATGTGGCTGACTTGCCGCAAGGAACGAACTTCATCGCAGTCGTTACCGTGAAGAACCCTACCGCCCGCGGTATCAACAATGTGGTACTGACGGAAATATTCCCTGCCGGTTGGGAGATACTTAATACCCGCTTCCTCAATGAAGGGGCAACGGATAACAAGACTATCGGGGTAAACTATCAGGATATCCGCGACGACAAAGTGTATAGTTATATCGACTATCTGCCTTCCGGCCGTCAGGTAACGGTAAAGATCAACCTCTGCGCCGTCTATCCGGGTCGTTTCTATCTGCCGCCTGTTTATTGCGAAGCAATGTATGATAACCTGACCCGTGCGAATACGGAAGGGAAGGAAGTCGTGGTAGAGTAGGCTGGTCTTAGTGACACTAGTGCCAATCGTGCCACTATAGTACTTTTATCTGTTATTAAAGTTAAGGTAATATGTAATTGGTTGTAATTTAATTAGATAGATGTTGTGGTTCTTTTTTGTTACACAGCCTTTAGGATATAATACCTCCCTTGACCGGACATGCTAAAGACAGGAAACAATAAAGATAGTGTCTATAGGCACAAGTGGCACTAGTGTCACTAACTATCGAAAAAAGCATACGCTTTTCTGACTAAGAACGTACAGTTTTAGCCGGAAAAGCGTACGCTTTTATTAATGATTTGCCGGGGATGCTATTTAATAATAGAGAAAGGCTTCGTGTCCTGTCTGGGGATAGGTAGCCGAAAGCATTTTGCATATGCTTTCCAGATACGAGGCGTCCGTCTGGTCGAAACTATTCAGGGTATCGCTGTCAATATCGAGTACAGCAACAACTTTGTCGTTGTGAATAACCGGTACTACGATCTCCGATTTCGAGTCGGAACTGCAGGCTATATGTCCGGGGAACTGATCCACATCCGGTACCACCTGTGTACGTGCCTCTTCCCATGCCGTACCGCAAACGCCTTTCCCCCGGCGGATACGTGTACAGGCCAATGGCCCTTGGAAGGGAGCAAGTACCAGCACATCCTCTTTTACCCTGTAAAAACCTACCCAGAAGAAGTTGAAGGTCTGCTTCAACGCGGCTGCTATGTTTGCCATATTGGCTATCACATCCGTCTCACCGGCCAGCAACGACTCTATCTGCGGGAGCAACGTCTGGTATTGTTGCTCCTTATTTCCATCACTTACGATTAAATTCTCTGCCATCTTTTAAACTATTATAGTAAAACAAAGGTAAAAATTAATCGTAAATATCCGTACCTTTGCACATCAATTGGTTTTTATGGCAAAACAAAACTCTCCTCTGGTACTCGGTACCGAACGTATTGGAAAGCTGCTTACGCAGTACGCAATTCCGGCAATTATAGCCATGACGGCTTCTTCGCTCTATAACATGGCAGACAGTATTTTCATCGGACATGGGGTTGGCCCGCTGGCTATCTCCGGTCTGGCCCTGACCTTCCCGCTGATGAATCTGGCGGCGGCTTTCGGCTCGCTGGTAGGGGTGGGGGCTTCCACGCTTGTGTCTGTCAAGCTCGGTCAGAAGGATTATGACGGGGCGAATAAGGTGCTGGGCAATGTGCTCGTACTGAATGTGCTGCTGGGGCTGGCCTTTACCTTTGCATTTTTATTTATGCTTGATCCGATCCTTTACTTCTTCGGGGCAAGCGAGCATACGATAGCTTATGCTCGTGACTATATGGAGATTATCCTGTATGGTAACGTTATTACCCACATGTATCTGGGATTGAATGCCGTGCTACGTTCGTCCGGTTTCCCGAAACTGGCGATGTATGCAACGTTGGCTTCGGTCGTGATCAACTGTGTGCTGAACCCTATCTTTATCTTCGGCTTTGATTGGGGGATCAAAGGCTCGGCCTGGGCAACGGTCATCTCGCAGGTTATTTCGCTGACGGGACAGTTTATCCATTTCTCCCGTCCGACGCAGTTGCTTCATTTCAAGAAAGGGATTTATAAGTTGAGGAAAGAGATCGTAAAAGGTATTCTTTATATCGGGATGTCTCCTTTCCTGATGAACCTCTGTTCCTGCCTGATCGTGATCCTGATCAACCGCGGGTTGAAGGAGCATGGCGGCGATATGGCGATTGGTGCTTACGGTATCGTGAACCGTATTATTTTCCTGTTCGTCATGATCATAATGGGCTTCAACCAGGGAATGCAGCCGATTGCCGGATATAATTTCGGTGCCCGTTTATATCCCCGTGTGACGGAAGTGACGAAGCTGACTATGAAGTGGGCTATCGGGGTGGCTACGGCCGGTTTCCTGTTGTGCCAGTTGTTCCCGACCCTGATCGTTCATATGTTTACGACGGATGACGAGCTGGTGAAAGCGGCTGTGTTTGGCCTGCACATCGTGTTTGCCGTCTTCCCGATCGTTGGCTTCCAGATGGTGGCGACCAACTTTTTCCTTTCGATCGGTATGTCGAAGAAAGCGATCTTCCTGTCCCTTACCCGGCAAATGTTGTTCCTGATCCCTTGTCTGATCATCCTTCCCCGTTTCTTCGGAACCTTGGGTGTCTGGATCAGTATGCCGGTAGCCGATACGATCGCCACGGTGGTCACGGCTCTTGTACTGGTTAATCAGTTCAGGAAGTTCAAGGAGCATAATTAAGTGGATTATCTGCTTGTAAATAAAAATAAGAAATCCTATCTTTGTCTTGTTACGAAATAGTTCATTATGAAAACAAAGACAGAATATTTGGAACTGCTCCGTTTGTATAAGCAACAAATGGCAGAGCGGTATGGCATTATCCGGCTTGGGATATTCGGTTCTGTGTCTCGTAATGAGCAAAAGGAAGATAGCGATTTGGATGTTTGTGTGGAGATGAAAGAACCGGATGGTTTCATCCTTCTGAATATCAAATACGAACTGGAAGATTTGCTGAAGTGTAAAATAGATATAGTCCGTTTGCGTGATAATATGAATGCTTTACTGAAACGGAATATAGATAGAGACGGAATCTATGTGTAAAGAAGAGATTGCATTATTATTGGAGCAAATAAGAGACTCGCTGGCTGTAGTCATGGAGAGGGCTCTTGTCGTAAAGACTGTGGAAGACTTTACACATTCTGCTGATGGAATGATGCGTCTCGATAGTATTTGTATGCAATTGGTAACTGTAGGTGAAGCGATAAAGAATATAGACAAATATACGAATAAAGAACTTTTCCCCCGATATCCTTCTATTGACTGGAGAAGTGTAATGGGATTACGGGATATAATTGCTCATCAATATTTTAATGTAGATGCAGACATTATCTTCCGTATAGTAAAAGTAAATATACCGGAGTTACTGATTGTAATAGATCATATTATTGCAGATCAAAAGGAAGAATCCTTAAAAGAAAATACTGAATAAGTTTATGGATAACAAAATCATATTGACCATTGGCCGTCAGTTTGGCAGTGGTGGTCGTGAGGTAGGGCAGAAGCTGGCTAAGGCGTTGGGAATAGCTTATTATGATAAGGAACTGATGGCTGTAGCTGCTAAGGAAAGTGGTTTGAGTGAGGAATTTTTCGAAAAGGCGGACGAGCGTGCTTCCAGTGGGTTGTCTTATGCCTTTACGATGGGATATTCGTATATGGGGATGTTCACGCCTTATAATGATATTCTTTCCAACGACGGATTATTCAAGTTCCAGAGTGATGCCATCCGTAAACTGGCTGCCGAGCAATCATGCATACTGGTGGGACGTTGTGCCGATTATATCCTGCGTGATGATCCGGATTGCCTGAGTTTCTTTATCCATAATAATATGGAGAACCGTATCCAGCGTATCCTCGAGTACCAACCCGTAACCGTGGAGCAGGCAAAGGAACTTATGGCGAAAACCGACAAATCACGTGCCGCCTACTATAATTATTATACCAATAAGGAATGGGGAGTAGCCTCGTCCTACAACTTCTCTATCGACGTATCTGTATTGGGTGTAGACGAAACCGTCGAGTTCATGAAAAGTTTTGTTGAACGGAAAATGGAGAAACGGCCGCCGCATTTCGGATAATTTACTATCTTTGCCGCTGACTTATCATAGGGGTGCCTTAATATACAGGCTGAGATTATACCCATAGAACCTGCCCGGGTAATGCCGTGAAGGGAGAATCGGTAGAATTGCTAAATAAAGGAGAGCTTAACCTCTATGTGCTCTCCGATGTTTAAACACTAATTATTATTGTAATGGAACAAATCGTTTCAACAGGAATTATTGACTCTTATTTTGCAAAACTGAAGAGCAATTTATCAATTGACGTGGCTATCGTTGGTGGTGGTCCTTCTGGTATCGTTGCAGCTTATTACCTGGCAAAAGCTGGTAAGAAAGTAGCTCTTTTCGACCGTAAACTGGCTCCCGGCGGAGGTATGTGGGGCGGTGCCATGATGTTCAATGATATTGTCGTACAGGAAGAAGCGATGCCGATCGTGAAGGAGTTGGGCGTTACTTATCACGATGCAGGTAACGGCACTTATATTATGGACTCGGTTCATACTACTTCGGCTCTGATCTATCAGGCAACAAAGGCCGGTGCAACGATCTTCAACTGCTATTCGGTAGAAGATGTGGTGTTCCACAATGATGCCGTAGCAGGTGTTGTTGTAAACTGGGCCCCTGTTATCCGTGAGGGTATGCATGTAGACCCGCTGACTATTATGGCGAAAGCTGTATTGGAAGGTACAGGACATGACTGCGAAGTGGCACGCACAGTTGCCCGTAAGAACGATATCCGTTTGAATACCCCGACAGGCGGTGTGATCGGCGAACGTTCACTGAACGTAGAGCTGGGCGAACAAACCACAGTAGAGAATACAAAGGAAATCTATCCGGGATTATTCGTTTCCGGTATGGCAGCTAACGGCGTAAGCGGTAGTTTCCGTATGGGGCCGATCTTTGGCGGTATGCTGATGAGCGGAAAGAAAGCAGCCGAGCTGATCTGCGAAAAGCTGGATAAATAATACGGAATAACAAGGTATTATAATACAAAAGGACGGTCATCCTGTTTTTGGGATTTCCGTCCTTTTCTGATATAGTAACATAAAAACTTACCTATGTCCTGTTACATGTTCTCTACAATCTCCCGTTGTTTCTTGAAAAACTGTATTCTTTGCATCTCGCCGCTTTCGGAGATCATAGTCGAGAACTTCCTGAGCGACTGAACCCATTCCTTCATGCTTTTACACATGTCTTTATCTCTCGATGTGATCGAGTTGATCGAAAATATCCGGATCAGGCTCAGCTGCAAGTTGGATGTTTCCACATAGCTGTAAGTCGCTTCGAAGTTGATGTTGGAGATATAGATATGTACATCTTTCCCTGTATCGAACTTCCCTTTGGAAGCTATTGCTTCCAGGTCGTCCAGTAACTGAAGAAGATCGGCCTGCAGGTTGGTCACTTCTTCATCCGTAATCAGATGGATGCTGGCAAAATATTTAATGTCGTTTACCAGATAGTGAAACATCATACAATCCCAGATATAATTCGTTGTCTGTATGTACTGCGTTGCTTTGACAAAGTCTTTTTGCACCTGCTTTAGCTCGTCCGAGATAGTTAACTCGGAGAAATACTTTACACAGTTCACCTTTTCATTCTGGTACATCCATTTGAATAAGCGGAACTTCGACAAGTTCTCATATTGCAGGTAAAAAGTCTGCGGAATCATATTCGATGCCGTGCTCAGTTCTGAAGTCGGATCGTCGTGCAACGCTTCAAAGACTTCAAGATAGTGGTCAAGAATAGTATAATACGTTTTGATAGGATCTGAATAATGTAAAAGATTCAGGTCGAACATCGCGTTGTTAGTATAACTTATACCCACGATCTGGTCCAGTGAAACTCCCATCTTCTTAGAAATGATAGAAGCTTCGTTGAGTGTGAAAGGAATTTCACCGCGTAATCTGCGATACACGGCTTCTTTTCCTATATAAAGGATATCCATCAGCGTATTCGCCAGGTTTACGCCATCAGGTATTTTATTCTTCATCACCTCAATCAGGTTTGTATTTAATACATCTGTATTCATTACCAAATTCTCCCTTTTAAAAATATATATGTTCATTAATTAAACAATATACGGGACGTAATGTTTCGGAAAACGCAACAAACATGTTTGCGACCACGTGGATGTTGCGAATATCTGACAAGCGGGTGCGGAGATTATACGAATAAGAAATAAGCGGGATGCAAAATACCTTATATCCGAAATAAAACTCCCGTTTTTGCTTAGTAAATTCGCATATCTCAATGAAAGAGAGATAATGATGGTTTGGATGGATAGTTATTATCGCTTAATATTAAACAAAGTGATTGTGAATTGAGATAGCATTAGAATGGATGAACTTTATTTTATTTTAGTCTTAGATTTTTTGTTTATAAATTATTTGACCTAACCAAACATTTGCTTGTATAATCAGAATGAGTAGACCACTAGTGCTAATACCATGAACAGCTGCCCGGCTGAGAGGTGACCTCTCGGCCGGGTTTTTTTATGATATATCTTGCATTTGCCATTGAGTTGCAAAATAAACTTCCTATTTTTGCAGCATAAAGTTATGAAAGCGAAAGAAAAGATAGTCCGTTATGTCATGTTGCTGGCAAGTATTGTCATGCTGCTGTCGGTGGTGATACCTCATCATCACCATAGCAACGGGATGCCTTGCTTCAAGTCGCTGACTACCGATACCCACAGTCATAAGAGTGCTTCTTCGCACGATTGCGGGTGCAACGGGCACAATCTGGTACTCTTTACTTCATTGCTTTCCCATGCGAGTGATCTCGATGTCAGTCACTTGCTTTTCCCTTTGCAAGTTTTATTTGATTATATTAACCCTCCTGAACCGGCCTTTTGCGGACATCCTTTTGACCGAGGCCGAGCCTTTTATATTGAGTCCCTGCACGATACGTGGATAACGTGTGCAAGTGGCCTGCGTGCCCCTCCTGTGTTGTAATTGCTATGGATCAGAGCGAACCTTATTCGCTTTCCGGTGTTCTATCAAAGCGCCGGACTAATATTTATTTGCATTAATAACACATTATAATACAATGAGAAAGATATATTTATTGTGGGTTTTATGCGCCTACGTACTTGCAGGCTGTAGCGGTGGAGCTACTAAGCAGGAAGAGCATAATCATGATCATGAAGCACACGAACATGAAGAAGGACACGACCACGATCACGAGGGACACGATCATGAACATGAGGGTCACGATCATGGAAAGGAAGCGGCGACTACTGCTGCACATTCCAATGAGATCATTTTCAAAGAAGAACTGGCTAAGGCTGTCGGTTTGCAGACAAAGGTCGTGGAACCGGCTCCTTTCACGGATGTCATAAAGACAAGCGGAAGCATACTGGCTGCCCAGGGTGACGAAACAACCGTTGTAGCCACTGTGCCCGGTATCGTTACTTTCGGAAACTTATCGTTTGTAGACGGTGCTGCCGTACGTAAAGGGCAGGCCATTCTGAGCCTGGCCTCTAATACGCTTTCGGATGGTAACGTAGCCGCCCGTGCCAAATATGCCTACGAGAATGCGAAGAAGGAGTATGAACGTATGGAGCAGTTGGTTGGCGATAAGATCGTTTCGGCCAAAGACTTCGAGCAGGCTCGTCTGAACTATGAAAATGCAAAGGTGGCCTATGAAGCGGTTGCCGGAAAGCAAACGGCGAACGGTGTATCGGTCGTATCCCCGATGAACGGTTATCTGAAGAACCTGCAGGTGAAGGAAGGAGATTATGTGGCAGTGGGACAGCCATTGGCAACGATCTCGCAGAACAGCCGCCTGGTACTTCGTGCCGAGGTTTCGGAAAAGTATTATCAATATCTTCCGGCTGTTCAGTCCGCTAACTTCCGTACACCTTATGATGATAAGGTCTATAAGCTCTCTGATCTTCACGGGCGCATGCTCTCTTTCGGAAAAGCGTCGGATGCCAATTCATTCTATATCCCTGTGACTTTCGAGTTTGATAACAAAGGAGCCGTTATACCCGGTTCGTTTGTGGAGATCTATCTGCTGACTTCTCCGATGGAGGAGGTGCTGAGTGTTCCCGTTTCCTCTTTAATAGAGGAGCAGGGTGTTTACTCCGTCTTTATCCGCCTGGATGAAGAAGGTTATCAGAAGCGGGAAGTGAAACTGGGTGCCAATAACGGTTCGGAAGTACAGATACTCTCCGGATTGAAACCGGGTGAAAACGTGGTTACACAAGGTGCCTATCAGATCAAACTGGCTTCTGCATCCAATGCTATTCCGGCTCATACGCATAATCATTAATGGGAGGAGCCTTATATGCTGAATAAAATTATATATTACTCGCTGCATAACAGGTTGGTAGTACTGATCTGTGCATTGCTGCTGATGATAGCGGGGACGTATACAGCCTTTCATACGGATGTAGACGTATTCCCGGATTTGAATGCTCCTACCGTAGTTATCATGACAGAAGCTAACGGTATGGCTCCCGAAGAGGTGGAACGCCTGGTTACTTTCCCGGTGGAAACAGCAGTGAACGGTGCGATGGACGTGCGCCGTGTACGTTCTTCCTCTACTACCGGCTTCTCAGTCGTGTGGGTAGAATTCGACTGGGGAACGGATATCTATCGTGCCCGTCAGATCGTATCGGAGAAACTGGCCGTGGTAAGCGAAAGCCTTCCGGAGAATGTGGGTAAACCGACACTTGGCCCGCAGTCTTCCATCCTCGGTGAAATGATGATTATCGGTCTGACCGCCGACTCTACTTCTTTGCTCGATCTGCGTACGATAGCCGACTGGACGATCCGTCCGCGCCTGCTCTCGACCGGCGGTGTGGCACAGGTTGCCGTGATTGGCGGTGATATCAAAGAATACCAGATCCTGCTCGACCCGGCTCGCATGAAACATTACGGGGTAGGGTTGGATGAAGTTCTGACCGTTTGCCGCAATATGAACCGTAACGCCAATGGTGGCGTACTGTATGAATATGATAACGAATACATTATCCGTGGCGTCCTCTCCACACCCAAAGCGGATGAGCTGGCTAAAGGAGTGATAAAGACAGTAGACGGTTTCCCGGTGCTGTTGGAGAATGTAGCTACGGTCAAGATTGGAAGCAAAAGTCCGAAACTGGGTACCGCATCCGAACGGGGCAAACACGCCGTCCTGATTACGGTCACCAAGCAGCCGAATACCAGTACGATCGACCTGACGAATAAGCTGGACGGTATTGTGGCCGACCTTCAAAAGAGCTTGCCTTCGGATGTGAAAGTCTCTACCGACATCTTCCGTCAGAGCCGCTTCATCGACAGCTCTATTAATAATGTAAAGAACAGTCTGTTTGAAGGAAGTTTCTTCGTTGTGATCGTATTGTTCCTGTTCCTGATGAATATCCGTACCACGGTGATCTCTCTGGTGGCGTTGCCGCTGTCGTTGCTGGTCTCTATCCTGGTGCTGCATTATATGGGGCTGACTATTAATACCATGTCGCTGGGAGGTATGGCGATCGCTATCGGTTCGTTGGTGGATGATGCGATTGTGGATGTGGAGAATGTGTACAAGCGGATACGGGAGAACCGGATGCTGCCGCCCGACGACAGGCGTTCGATACTGGAAGTGGTGTATGACGCTTCCCGCGAGGTGCGTATGCCGATCCTCAACTCTACGTTGATCATCGTTGTCAGCTTCGTTCCGTTGTTCTTCCTTCACGGGATGGAAGGACGTATGCTGGTGCCGCTGGGCGTCGCATTTATTGTTGCCCTTTTCGCTTCGACCATCGTGGCGCTTACGCTGACTCCGGTATTGTGTAGCTATCTGCTGAACCGGAAAGCGACCGACCAGAAGATCGATAAAGAAGCATGGGTGGCCCGTAAGCTGAAAGAATGGTATGGCCGTGCGTTACAAGTAGCGTTGGCACATAAGAAAGTGGTGCTGGGCTGTACCTTCGGTCTGTTTATCGTGGCACTCGGTATCTTCTTTACATTGGGTCGCAGCTTCCTGCCGCCTTTCAACGAAGGATCGTTTACGATCAACGTAAGTTCGCTGCCGGGTATCTCGCTGGACGAATCGGATAAAATGGGACACCGTGCGGAAGAACTCCTGATGCAGGTGCCCGAAATACAGACGGTAGCCCGTAAGACCGGCCGTGCCGAACTGGATGAACATGCTTTGGGCGTGAACGTGTCCGAGATCGAAGCACCTTTCGTCCTGAAAGACCGTAGCCGGGAGACAGTCATGAATGATGTGCGTAAGAAGCTGTCCACTATCAGCGGAGCTAATATCGAGATCGGCCAGCCTATCTCTCACCGTATCGATGCGATGCTTTCGGGTACGGAAGCCAATATCGCCATCAAGCTGTTCGGTACCGACCTGAACCGTCTCTTTACGATCGGTAACGATATCAAGAACTCGATCCAGAGCATCCCCGGTCTGGTAGACCTCAAAGTGGAACAACAGATCGAACGTCCGCAGCTGACCATCACGCCTAAACGCGAACTGATGGCGAAGTACGGAATACCTCTTCCCGAGTTTGAAGAATATATTAATGTAATGCTGGGAGGCGAAGTTGTCAGCCAGGTATATGACGACGGCAAGACCTTCGACCTGACTGTTAAGACTTCGGACGAGAGCCGTGCCACGATGGAAGATATCAGTAACCTGATGATCGACGCGGGCGGGAAGAAGATCCCGTTGAGCTACGTCGCCGAAGTACGTTCCGTGACCGGCCCGAATACGATCAACCGTGAGAATGTACAGCGTAAACTGGTGATCAGTGCGAACGTCTCCGAACGCGACCTGCGCAGCGTGGTAAACGATATCCAGAATAAAGTAGGCACCTCGATCCAACTGCCGGAAGGCTATCATATCGAATACGGCGGACAATTTGAAAGTGAACAGGCTGCCAGCCGTACTTTGCTGCTCACTTCCTTGATGTCGTTGCTGGTGATCTTCCTGTTGCTTTACAACGAATTCAAGAATGCAAAGGAGAGTGGCGTGATCCTGTTGAACCTGCCGTTGGCCCTGATCGGGGGTGTGTTCATCCTGTGGCTTACTTCGGGCGAGATCAGTATCCCGGCCATTATCGGCTTCATCTCATTGTTCGGTATCGCTACCCGTAACGGTATGTTGCTGATCAGCCATTACGCACAGTTGCGTAGCGAAGGCTTCTCGGTGCATGATGCCGTGATACACGGTTCGCTCGACCGTCTGAACCCGATCCTGATGACGGCTTTGAGTTCGGCACTGGCACTGATCCCGCTTGCTTTGAACGGCGACCTGCCCGGCAACGAGATACAAAGTCCGATGGCAACCGTTATCCTGGGAGGTTTGCTGACATCCACCTTCCTCAACGGGTTTATCATCCCTATTGTTTATCTTTTAATGAATAAGGAAAAATGAAACAATTCATAATAATAGCCACTTTGGCATCTGCGGTGCTTTCGGCGAGCGGGCAAAACTCCATCGACGAAGTGCTGCGCAGTATCGAAGCCAATAACAAAGAGCTGCAGGCAAACGGTCAGCTGACTGTCTCGAAGAAGCTGGAAGCCAAGCTCGACAATAACCTGCCCGACCCTTCCGTCTCCTATGTACATCAGTACGGCAACCGGGAGGGGATGGGAATACAGGGGGAGCTGGTTGCTTCCCAGTCGTTCGACTTCCCTTCAGTCTATGTGCAGAAGAATAAACTGGCCAAGTCGAAAGCAGCCAGTTACGACCGTCAGGGGGCGGAGTTCCGTCAGCAGATCCTTTTACAGGCGAAAGAGCTTTGCCTGGATCTGGTGTTGCTGAACCAGCAGAAGGCTTTGCTCGACCAGCGCCGGCAGAATGCGGAACAGTTGTCCGAACTGTATGCCACGCGTCTGCAATCGGGGGATGCCAATATTTTGGAGACGAATAAGATCAACCTGGAACTGTTGAATGCAAAGACCGAAGCCCGCATGAACGAAGCTACCCGTATCGCCAAGTTGCAGGAACTGGCCACGCTGAACGGCGGCATCGCCATCGAATTCACGGATACGGCCTATACTCCGGTAAAAGAGCTTTTGTCTTTTGAAGAACTGCGTTCGGAAGCGGTCACTTCCAATCCGCAGTTGCTGACATTGAAAAGCGAGCAGATCGCGGCACAGCGACAGTTGAGCGTGAATAAGTCGAAAGGGCTGCCCGGCTTCGAACTGGGCTATCGCCTGAATACGGCGACGGGGGGCGAACGCTTCAACGGTTTTCTGGTAGGTGTCACCATCCCGTTGTTCTCGAACCGCAATAATGTACGGCAGGCCAAAGCCCAGTCGCTTTATACGGATCTGCAACTGGAAAGCACCACCTCTACGGTTGAAAGCGAATTGCGCCAACTGTATAACCAGTCGTTGGCTCTCCGTACTTCTATGGACGAATACAATGCCGTCCTGAAAAGCCAGAACAACCTCGCCCTGCTGAATAAGGCTATCCAGACCGGACAGATCAGTATGATCGAGTATTTCGTGGATGTGACGACATTGTATCAGAGCATGCAGAATTATATGCAGTTGCAGAACGAGTACCAGAAGGTGATGGCACAATTGTATAAATATAAATTATAGGTAATAGTCGGAAGGCAATCTTGTGAGGGCAGGTTTTGAACCTGCCCTTTTTTTGTTATTTCTTTTATTGTATATAGAACAATATACGTATCTTTATTCCTTGAAATCTGCAAATAACGAATGAAAGATGAGAAACACAACAATCTTATGTTATAGCCTTTGCGCCCTGCTGGCAACCACTACTTACGCCCAGGAGAAGAATACGCTGGGCATGGAACTGGTACACATACCCGAAGGTTCTTTCCACATGGGAAGCCACGGAGTAGGAGAGAACTTTGACGAAGCACCCATCCACCCGGTTACGATCAGCCGTCCCTTCCTGATGGGCGCGACCGAGGTAACGAACGCACAATACGAATGCTTCGATCCCACCCATAAAGCACTCAGGGGCAAGTACGGCCTTTCCAACGGAGACGACGAAGCCGTTGTCTTTGTCAGCTACCCCGAAGCAAAAGCCTTTTGCGAATGGTTGTCGGAGAAGGAAGGCAAAACCTACCGTCTCCCGACCGAAGCCGAATGGGAATACGCTTGCCGTGCCGGCACGTACTGGCACTTCTGGATGGACGACGGACTGCACGGCATCTTCCATAAGAACCAGCAAAACGTATGGGGCACCGACTCGACCATCAACCTGACGGTAGGGAAGACCCGCCCCAATCCTTTCGGACTCTACGATATGCACGGCAATGTGGAAGAATGGTGCAGCGACTGGTACGGCCCTTACGAAGCAACTGCACAAACCGATCCGGTCGGGCGTGCCGATGGCTTATATAAAGTAACGCGCGGCGGAAGCCATAGCACCCCGGAACGTTTCCTGCGTTCGGCCAACCGCATGGCAATGATCCCCGAAGACAAACACTGGCTGACCGGATTCCGTGTCGTGCAGGCCGACATGCCGACGACCGGGCCGCTTCCCGCGTTGGAATCGGCCGTGGAAGAGAATATCTCACAAAGCAAATATAACTGGAACGCACCCTCGAAAGAACCGTTCTTTGCCGAGCCGCTTGTCTATGTGAATGCGCCCGATTGTCATTCCGGCGTTCCTTTCTACCGGCATAACCATTGCCCGGCTATCAGTTGGTGCGATAATGGCGACCTGTTGGCTATCTGGTTCACCTGCGATGAAGAGTCGGGGCGGGAAATGACTATCCTGGAAAGCCGCCTGAAAGCCGGCAGTAACGAATGGAGCCAGCCTCGCGAGTTCTTCCGGGTGCCCGACCGGAATGTAACCGGCTCATCACTCCTGAACAATAACGGCACATTGATCCACATGAACGGCGTAGAAGCTGCCGGAACCTGGGAAACCTTGGCAATGGTGATGCGAACCAGCACCGACAATGGTGCTACCTGGAGTCGTCCCCGTATCGTTGCCCCCGAACATGCCCGCCGCCATCAGGTGATAGCCGGTTCCTTCCGCACGAAAGAAGGCTGGCTGGTGCAGGCTGCCGACGCCACTCCCCGCAGTGATGGAGGAACAGCTCTGCATATGAGCCGCGACGGAGGACAAACATGGGAGGATATGGGACAAGCCTTTCCCGGACGGGTGAACCCCGGCAAGTTCGAAGCAGGACAGTCCGGCGGGACGATTGCCGGTATCCATGCCGGTGTGGTGCAGCTTTCCGACGGCCGCTTTATGGCTTTGGGACGTGGCGACGGTATCGTTAACGAAGCCGGACTGATACGGATGCCGATGAGTATCTCAGAAGATAACGGAAAGACATGGACATATAGTGCTTCCGAGTTCCCCCCGATCGACGGCGGGCAACGCCTGGTGCTGATGCGCCTGCAAGAAGGGCCTATTCTCCTGATCTCTTTCACCCATCATCCTTTCCGCCTGAAGAACGGCCTGGAAGGAATGACCTTCAAAGATAAGGACGGCCAGGAATATACGGGCTACGGAATGTATGCCGCCCTCTCGTTCGACGACGGGAAGACCTGGCCGGTAAAGAAATTACTGACCGATGGCAAGGAGCGCTTTATGGATGGCGGTGCCTGGACAGGCTTCTTCGATATGGATAGCACCCATGCCGAACCCCGTGGCTATCTGGCAGGAACACAATCGCCCGACGGAACGATCCATCTGGTCAGCAGCCGTAATCATTACCGTTTCAACCTGCCGTGGCTGGTGGAATATGCGGAGGTAAGAAAAGTTTCATCCGGGAGAAACTAAAGTTTCACTAGGGAGAAACACTTGTTTCTTCCGCATGAAACACTTGTTTCTCCTAGGTGAAACAGAAGTCACCTCTCGACCGGCTGTCAGCAGGATGCCGAACCGTCTGTTAGGCGGGTAAGCATCTGCCGGTAGCCGGTCATAATATCTTCGATTACTTCCGCTACCGTCTCTTCTTTCCTGAACAGGGCGGCTACCTGGCCGATCTCCAGTTCGCCTTCTTCCAGGTTGCCTTCGAACATGCCTTTCTTGGCTCTGCCTTTTCCGAGTAACGCGCGCATTTCCTCTACCGATGCACCCCGCGCTTCGGCTTCTTCCACAGCAGAGGTGAAACCGCCTTTTACCAGACGGGTGGGAGCCAGCTTCTTCAGCAGCAATTTCGTATCACCTTCATTCAGATTAAGGCAAAGCTGCTTGAAGTTTTCGTGTGCGGAACTTTCCCGGGTCAGGGCGAAACGGGTACCGATCTGTACACCTTCGGCTCCGAGGGCAAAAGTAGCCAGCATCGCATCGCCCGTACCTATGCCGCCCGCAGCAAGGAGTGGGAGAGAAGTTGCCCGGCGTACGGCAGGGATCAGGCAAAGGGTCGTCGTCTCTTCCCGTCCGTTATGTCCGCCGGCTTCAAAGCCTTCGGCTACGATCGCGTCGACACCGGCTTCTTCACATTTGGCTGCAAAGAGGGAACTGCTTACTACATGCACGACCGTCATGCCGTGCTCCTTCAGGAACGGTGTCCATTTCTTCGGGCTTCCGGCCGAGGTAAAGACTATTTTTACCCCTTCTTCCACCAGGATGTTCATCAGGCTTTCTATCTCCGGATACATTAAGGGGACATTGACGCCGAACGGTTTGTCGGTCGCCGCCTGGCATTTCCGGATGTGTTCGCGAAGTACTTCGGGATGCATGGAACCGGCTCCCAGTAAACCCAGTCCGCCTGCATTGCTGACAGCCGAAGCCAGCCGCCAACCGCTACACCATACCATCCCGCCTTGTATAATGGGGTATTTAATACCGAATAACTCACATATTCTGTTCATGGCTCATCTATTTATAATGTTAAGGAGACAAAGTAAAATAAAACTTCCCTATCTTTGTAGGCCTCGTTATATAAATAATGTGGATATAAATTAATTCTTACAATATAATAGTTATGAACAAAGCGCTTATGGCTGCCGGACTGGCAGTAGTTTTGGGAGCATGCAGCTCTTCAAAGAAAAGCGATGTAGCCGAGACTACACCCAATCCTTTCTTTACGGAGTACACAACCCCGTTCGGTGTCCCTCCCTTCGATAAGATCGAGGTAGCCCATTACAAACCGGCCTTCCTGAAAGGGATGGAAGAGCACAAAAAGGAAATCGACACCATTGTGAACAACACCGAAGAGCCGACCTTCGAAAACACGATCGTCGCTCTCGACCAATCCGGCGAGTTACTGAATAAAGTACTGTATGCTTTCGGAGGACAGTCGAGTGTGAATACCACCGACGAGATACAGGAGCTGGAGCAGGAACTCTATCCTCTTTTCTCCGCCCATTCGGATGATATCAGCCTGAACCCGGCTCTCTTTGCCCGTGTGAAAGCTGTTTATGACAACCAGGCTTCGCTCGGTCTGAATAAGGAACAGAAGAAGTTGCTGGAAGAAACCTACAAAGGATTCGTACGCGGAGGGGCCAACCTGGATGCCGACAACCAGGCCAAGCTGCGTGAGTTGAACGAGAAGATCTCCGTGCTGGAACTTACTTTCGGCCAGAATATGCTGAAAGAAACCAATGCATTCAAGTTGGTTATCGACAAGAAGGAAGACTTGGCAGGCCTGCCCGAATCGCTGGTTGCCGCTGCTGCCGAAACAGCCGCTGCCGACTCGATGGAAGGGAAATGGGTTTTCACGCTGCATAACCCGAGCGTGATGCCGTTCCTGCAATATGCCGATAACCGTGCTTTGCGTGAAAAGATCTTCAAGGCTTATATCAACCGTGGCAATAACGGCAACGAGAATGATAACAAGGAAGTCGTGAAACAGCTGGTTGCCGCCCGCCTCGACAAAGCGAAACTGCTGGGTTACGAAGACTTTGCCGCTTACGTGCTGGAAGAGAATATGGCGAAGAACGAAAAGAACGTATATAACCTGCTCGACCAGGTGTGGACTCCGGCTTTGAAAAAGGCGAAGGAAGAACTGGCCGACATCAACGCCGAGATCAGGAAAGAGGGCGGTAACTTCGATGCCGAAGGCTGGGACTGGCGTTATTATGCCGATAAGGCACGCCAGGCTAAATTCAATATGGATGAAAACGAAGTGCGTCCGTACCTGGAACTCAACCATGTGCGTGACGGTGCTTTCTATGTGGCAAATAAATTGTACGGTATCACCTTCACCGAAATCAAGGATATACCGAAGCCCGATCCCGATGCGTATGCATTCGAATGCAAGGACAAAGACGGCAGCCCGCTGGGTGTCCTCTACATGGACTTCTACACACGTCCCGGCAAGAGCGGCGGTGCCTGGTGCGGTGGTTACCGTTCGCAGACTTATAAGGATGGCAAGCGCGTCGATCCGATTGTGACGACTGTCTTCAACTTCAGCAAACCGGCTGCCGGACAACCTGCCTTGTTGAGTGCCGATGAAGCGGAAACGGTTTTCCACGAATTCGGACATGCCCTGCATAGCTTGTTCGGTGACGTTCACTATTATGGCGTTGCTGATGTTCCGCGCGACTTTGTTGAATTGCCTTCGCAGGTGAACGAACATTGGGTATTTGAACCGGAAGTACTGAAAGTATATGCCAAACATTACGAAACCGGCGAGGTCATTCCTCAGGAACTGGTCGACAAGATCGTGAAGAGCGGCAAGTACGGACAAGGTTTTGCCACAGTCGAATACCTGGCTGCTTCCCTGCTCGATATGGATTATCATATCCTGAAAGAACAACAGCCCGATATGGATGTCGAAGCATTCGAAGCCAATGCCCTGAACAGCCGCGGCCTGATCCGTCAGATTCCGCCGCGTTACCGCACTACCTATTTCAGCCATACGATGACAGGTGGTTACACTGCCGGCTATTACAGCTACATCTGGGCTGAGGTGCTGGATGCCGATGCTTTCGAAGCCTATAAGGAAACCGGCGATATCTTCAATCCCGAAGTGGCTGCCAAGTTCCGTACCTATGTCCTGACTCCGGGCGGTATCGACGATGCAATGGTCATGTACAAAAACTTCCGCGGCAAAGAACCGAGCATCGAACCATTACTTAAAAACAGAGGTTTAAAATAAGATTATCTTACATACTGTTGATAGAGAAGCCTTCCTGTATTTTGGAAGGCTTCTCTTTTTTTATATCTTTGCGTTAATAAAATACTTAAACAGAACAACATGAAGAAAATGATTATGGCAGCCGGTATAGCCGTTGCACTTAGTGCTTGTAGTTCGCCGGGGAAAAAGTCTGAAACCACAGCTCCCGGGGATATTTTCCTGACAGAGTTCACGACCCCGTTTGGTGTTCCTCCTTTCGACAAGATCACATTGGAGGATTATATGCCTGCCTTTAAAGCAGGGATAGCCGAGCAACAGAAAGACATTGAAGCTATTGTTAACCAGAAGGCTGCACCCGATTTCGAAAATACGATCGTGGCACTCGACCAGAGCGGAAAGCTGCTGCGCCGGATAAGCCCTGTTTTCTATGGCCAGAACAGTGCCAATACCAACGATGATATGCAGGCATTGAGTCGCGAGCTCTCTCCGCTGCTGTCGAAGAACAGCGACGATATCCGTCTGAACGCGGAACTGTTCAAACGCGTAAAGGCCGTATACGACAACCAGGAGTCGATGAACCTCGACAAGGAACAGAAGAAGTTGCTGGAAGAAACCTACAAGGATTTTGTACGTGGCGGTGCCAACCTCGATGCCGAAAAACAGGCTCGCCTGCGTGAACTGAACAGCGAGATATCCATGCTCCAACTCACCTTCGGACAGAATATGCTGAAGGAAACCAACGCTTTCAAGCTGGTGATCGACAATAAGGCCGACCTGGCAGGTTTGCCCGAAAGCCTGGTGCTGAATGCCGAAGCAGCTGCCCGCGCCGCCGGAATGGAAGGCAAATGGGTCTTCACCCTGCACAATCCGAGCGTAATGCCTTTCCTGCAATATGCCGACAACCGCGCTTTGCGTGAAAAGATATTCAACGGTTATATCAACCGTGGCAATAACGGCAACGATGCCGACAATAAAGAAGTAGTACGCAAACTGATCTCCCTTCGTCTGGAAAAAGCCAAACTGATGGGGTACGACGATTACGCTTCTTTCGTCCTGGAAGACCGTATGGCAAAGACATCCGATAAGGTGTATGCCCTGCTGGATGAAATTTGGACACCCGCTATCGGCAAGGCAAAAGCCGAACTGGCCGACATCAACGCCGAGATCAGGAAAGAAGGCGGCAACTTCCAGGCTGAAGGCTGGGATTGGCGTTACTATTTCGAGAAAGCAAAGAAAACCAAATTCGACCTCGACGAGAACCAGGTGCGCCCGTATCTGAAACTCGAGAACGTGCGCGACGGTGCTTTCTATGTTGCCAACAAGCTGTACGGTATCACTTTTACCCCGATAAAGGATATCCCTCTGCCATATCCCGATGCAGAAGCATTCGAATGTAAAGACAAGGACGGCACACATCTAGGCGTGTTGTATATGGACTACTTCCCGCGTGCCAGCAAAAAAGGGGGTGCCTGGTGCGGTACTTACCGTTCGCAGACTTATCAGGATGGCAAGCGCCAGGCTCCTGTCGTAACGATCGTTTGCAACTTCTCACAGCCGTCTCCGGGTCAACCTGCCTTGTTGAGTGCCGACGAAGCCGGTACATTGTTCCATGAGTTCGGACATGGCCTGCACAACCTGTTTAAGGATGTACATTATTATGGTGTATCGGGTGTTCCCCGCGACTTCGTTGAGTTGCCTTCACAGATCATGGAACATTGGGTATTTGAACCGGAAGTGTTGAAGGTTTACGCCAAACATTACCAGACAGGCGAAGTGATCCCGGCCGAACTGATCGAGAAACTGGATAAGAGCGGCAAGTACGGTCAGGGTTTTGCTACGACCGAATATCTGGCTGCTTCCCTGCTGGATATGGATTTCCATGTATTGAAGGAAGTACATGACGGTGCAGACGTGATGAAGTTTGAAGAAACCGTACTGGGTGATCGTGGCCTGCTGAAACAGATCCCGCCGCGTTACCGCACTACGTATTTCAACCATACGATGGGCGGCGGTTACACAGCCGGTTATTATAGTTATATCTGGGCCGAAGTGCTCGACTCCGATGCTTACCAGGCATTCAAGGAAAGCGGCGACATCTTCAACCCCGAAGTGGCTGCCAAGTTCCGTACCTATGTCCTGACTCCGGGCGGTATCGACGATGCAATGGATATGTACAAGAATTTCCGTGGCAAAGAACCTAACACCGAACCGTTGCTGAAGAACAGAGGTTTGAAGTAAGATCATAAACAAGGATAACGCGGAACACGCGGACAATCACAGATTAGGGTGTCTACTTAGTATGTAGTAGACACCCTAATTCGCGTTAAATAGACATCCTAATAAGCGTATTTGTGCGGTATAAATCGTAACACTCACTCCGGGAATGCGTTTGGTAAAAAGCGTCAAGACGGTATCGTCTATATAATTATCGATCAGGATAAGAGACTTTGTAGCCGTTCGCACCAGGTCAGAGGCAAATTTGTAGGCATCGAATAGTTGCCCATCATAGAAAATACCTTCTACCGGCGGCAGGGATGTTTTGATGAAGAAGTCGAACTTTTCATCGTATTCAGAGAATTTGGAATTCATTCTCTGTTCAATAACTTCTATTCGCTGATTGATTGTATAGCCTTTCAGCATGTATTCTTTTAGTATCCTGTTCGCCCATATTCTGAATTGAGTGCCTCTTTGTGATTTCACACGATAACCGACAGAGATAATGACATCGAGACTATAAGCTTTAACCGGTTTGTCTGAATTTGCAATATGCAAAAAATGCATATTGCTTTTTTCATCCAGCTCTTTTTCTTTGAATATGTTGCCTATATGTCTGGCAATAACTGATTGGTCTCTTTGAAAAAGTTCTATCATTTGTGCTTGAGTCAGCCAAACGGTTTCATCTTCCATTCTGACCTCTAATTGCAGAGTGTTTTCTGATTGATAAATAATAATTTCTCCTTTGTCTTTCATAATTAATATGTTTTGATTCTTGAGTTATGTAGGCAAAGGTATTCATTTCAATGGATATAGAATACGGATTGGCTAAAATATTTTCATAGGTGAATGTTTTTATATCTTAGCAGATGTGAAACCTTTCTTTGCAAACTTTCCCGGATACCCGAAAGCGATAGCCAGCAAAGCGCCAAGTCCTAACAGATAAGGATAGTACAGATATTGCATGATCTCGATAGGAGAGACGCCACCCAGTCCGGCAGCCATCAGCAGTTGTGCGCCATAAGGGATAATGCCCTGCACGAAACAGGAGAAGATATCGAGCAGGCTGGCACTGCGGCGCGGGTCTACATGGAAACGGTCGGCGATGTCTTTGGCGATCGGGCCTGCCATGATCAGGGCGATTGTATTGTTTGCCGTGCAGAGGTTGGCAAAGCTCACCAGGGCGGCAATACTCAGCTCAGCCCCTTTTGAGGAGCGGATATGTGAAGTCAGCTTCCCGATGATCCAGTCGATACCGCCGTTGTAGCGGATCATTTCCAGCATACCGCCGGCCAGCAGGGTGACGATGATCAGTTCGCCCATGTTCGTGATACCGAGCCCCATCGAAGCCGTCCATCCCCATACGTCGAAACCGCCTGTCAGCAGTCCCACGACACCCGACAGCAGGATGCCGATAAACAATACCAACATCACGTTCACACCGAAGATAGCCGTTACGAGCACTACGATATAAGGTATCACCTTGACCCATTCGATCGTTCCGGGAGCGTAGTCGCTGTCTATACCGCTACCAACCAATACATATATTATTCCTGTGAGAATCGCTATCGGAAGGGCAATGCGGATGTTCACCTTAAACTTATCGTTCATATTGCATCCCTGTGTACGGGTGGCAACAATGGTTGTATCCGAAATAAACGACAGGTTATCGCCGAACATCGCCCCGCTGACAACTACGCCGAGCATCAGGGCATCGGGCATCCCTGTCTTGGCCGCAATACCCACCGCCACGGGGGCCAGTGCAACGATCGTCCCGACCGAAGTACCCACCGAAATGGAGATAAAACAAGCCGCCAGGAAGATACCGGCCGCCAGCAGGTTACCGGGCAGGATCGACATCGCCAGGTTGACGGTCGCATCTACCGCCCCCATCGACTTAGCCGTTTGGGCGAAAGCGCCTGCCAGGATGAAGATAAGCACCATCAGCATGATATTGGTGTTGGCTGCTCCACGGCAGAACTGTTCGATGCGGTTGGATAGTTTTCCACCCTTGGATATGGCGATGGCAACCACCGACGAGATAACGAAAGCAACCGTAATAGGCATCTTGTAGAAATCGCCCGCCAATATCGAAACAACCAGGTAGGTGAGGAGGAATACCAGTAACGGTATCAACGCCCACGCATTCGGTGCATGGTTCAAAGGGGAATTTGTATCTTTTATCATATTCAAATCTCAATAGCTTAGAAGGAGAAGCGTAAAGCAATACGTACGCCGCCTTTCTTTATATTCGGTTCGTTCAGGTAAGTCAGACGGCGGTAATAGTCGATGCGGAGTATCTTGAAAATATTCTCCAGGCCGACGCTGGCTTCCATATAAGGCGTGTTACCCAGGGGACGTGTCCCGTCGGGCAAGACGAACAGGCCGGGTGTCATGGTCGGATTGTTCTTGTCTGTCAGTCCGCCATAGATACCGTTGAAAGAGATCACTTCGCGCAGACGCAGCCACTTAACACCCGGGATACGGTTCAGTATCCATCCTTTCATATAATAGGTGGCATTGAATGAAACGTACTGGTCGGTAACGAATTCCAACGCATTCATCATATGGAATGCTTCCGGCTGAATGGTGATGGACTGGTTGGTGTTCGGCAATATCAGCAGGGGGAAAGGAACCTTGTTCCATACTTTCCCGGCTTTCAGCTGTGTATCGATATGCCCGAAGGAAGATAACCAGATACGTTTCTCGGCACTGACTTCCGTATGGTTGTAGGTGTATTCGCCCCCTAACACTTTCAGGCCTAGCTGGTGTGAGAGCTTGAAGATAGGAGCGTCTTTCGACAGGTTGAATACCGACTCTTTACCGGAACGGCCGTCGTAGGAGCGTTCGCCCGGAGCAAAACGGAGTTGTGTACCGATCTCGGATGTGGTGATGCTTTTCTTGTGTATCAGCATACCGTCGGCATCTTTCTCTATGTATTTAAGCGTTCCCGCCGCCTGGTTGTTCTGGTTGTACACCCATGACCGCCAGGTAAGGCCGTTCAGCCATTCTTTTTCATACTGGAACATCGACTTGCGGATATACTGCATCTTGGTAACAGGTTCGCCCACTTTCCAGGCAACGAAGATGTTGTCTTTGCTGGTAAAGAGGAAGTCCTGTCCCGGAGTATATACGTCGTATTCCTGGATGAAGGAGAGGTTGTTGACCGGGCTTTCTCCTTCGTGGTAGAGCTTCTTGTTGAAGCTATGGGTCAGTTTGACGTTGTATTTCAGTTTACGGTCGTTCGTTCCGTAGGCCAGGTAGCCGCTGGCGAACCAGTAAGGGTTCAGGTTGGCTGTCGTCATACCGCCGACACGCAGGCGGACACCTTCCAGGCTGTTACCACTGATGGTCGTATTCATCGGCCCGAAGTCGAACTTGGTCGATTTCTTGTCGCCCGCCGTTGGGATGTAGCCGGATATGAGTATCTCTGCCGTTTTGATGATTACGTTGAAGGCCGGGACTTTCCGGAGCTGTGCCAGCAAGTCGTCCAGTGCATTCTCTTTTTCCTTCAGCGGGACATGGCGGTTGTTTACCCAGAACGTATCGGTTTGCTCGATTGCAACAGGCAGGGTGTGAAGCGAGCCCAACAGGTTGAAAACGGAGTCGGCTTGCGCTTGTTCTATATTGAAATTGTATTTGTCGTAGTTCCTTAACTGGTGTGCATAGAGTTGTTGCGCTCCTTTCACCAGGTAGAAGTTGACGTAAGTGTTTTCGTTCTTGACCACCCAGGTGCTGTCGGGCATCCGTTCGAATTCCTGTTCGATACGGAGCTTATCCACCCAGTTGAGGTTGATGTTGACCGGCGTGTTGAGCAGGAATTTCTTTAGGGCATAGTTCCCGTCCAGCGTAATATACAGTCTTCCGGTGAAACCGTAACTCTGACTGTTGACCGGGACGAAAGCCAGGTCGACGCATTTATCGCCGCCGATATCCAGCGTATCCATAATATAATACTTATAATAGCTGGTAGCCAGGGTGGAGGATAGCGGGCTGACGAAACGGTTCAGCAGGATATTGATATTGTTGTCGAAGATATTGATTCCCTGGAATATCTCTTCGAGGTTGGAGGTGATGCCGCCGCCGTCGTCGAGTGTCTGGTCGACGCCCTGCATACGTTTTCCTTTGACGATCGTCTTTTCTGTTTTCGGTTGCTTGCGGTAATACTTATCCGCAAGGGTTTCACGAACGGAAAGGGTCAGGATCGGTTTACCGTTGAACTCGGAGGTGTCGAGATAGTTCCGGATGAATTTGAACTTCTTCATGAACTTGTTCTTCTCGAAGTCCGGGTTGAAGTCGTCCAAAGAGAGGGAAAGCTTTTCGTACACTTCCGTCTGGTATTCGTCTTTCGCTTCGATGCGGTTGTCGTTCTTATGCTCGATCACCTTCCGGATCAGTTCGACTGCCGGGTTGTCTTTGCGGGTGTATTTCTCTCTTTTGGGTTTTACAACCACCTCGGAGATCTCGAAAGCCGTAGGACGTATCTTTATGTCGAGGCCGTCGTTCTTCTGGCCTGTTTTCAGGTCGATCACTTTGGTATCGTATCCCAGCGATGCGAAGGCCAGTTTATTGTACCCCTTATCGTTCTGAAGGGTAAACTTCCCGTTATCGTCGGTCATTGCACCAATCGTGGAGCCGTCGAAGTAGACGGATACAAAGGCCAAAGGCTCTCCGGTGATTGAATCTTTCACAATACCGGATGCAGAAGTAATGCTTTGAGCATATAAAACAGAGATACCAGTCACTGCCTGCAATAAAACCAACAGTAATATAAAGCGAATTCTTTTTACCATGAAACTAACGTTATTCCTTCTCGGATAATGCAGTTGGCAAAGGTAGTCTTTTTCTTCGGAGGGAGGATGTATGCCTTATTAATAATATTTAATCATAAGGGATGAAAATGAAGGGTGAATTCTTGGGGAAGTTAATTAATTAGTTAACTTTGCGGGTGATAATACTAAAATCGTAATTATGAAAAGTAGACGAGAGATTCTTTTGTATAAAGATTACTTTAAATTGTTCTATGCCCCTCTATCTGCCGGAGTTAGAAACAAAATAAAGTATGTTTTAAAGGTGTTGCAAGAAGAAGAGAATGTACCTGTCAGGTTTTTTAAACATGTAGAAGGTGTGAAAGGTTTGTATGAAATACGAGTTGAATACGAAAGTAATATATATCGTATTTTCTGTTGTCTGGATGACGGGCGGATTGTAGTTCTTTTTAATGGCTTTCAAAAGAAATCACAGAAAACTCCATTGAAAGAAATAGAATTGGCAACCAGAATTATGAAAGAATATTTTAAAGGAAAGAAAGGTAAATGAATATGAAAGAAGAATATTTGAGCGAAGAGAAACAAGAACAAATAATGCAGTGTCATACATTCGACGAATTATTAGATGTTGAATTGGGCCCTGCCGGAACTCCCGAACGTGATCAGTTTGAAGAAGATGCACAAGCTTTCATTCTTGCCGAGCGCTTGAGAGAAGAGCGCCTTAAAGCTGGTTTGACCCAGGAGCAACTAGCAGCGAGGATCGGTACAAAGAAAAGTTATATCTCCCGTATTGAGAACGGAAAGTGTGATGTACGGTTACCGACTTTATATAAGATATTCCGTGGATTAGGAAAGAGGATAAGCGTGACCGTTTTGTGAGATATCTTCACCAGGTCGTTTATCATACATACCAACAAGGGGCTGCTTGCGTAACAAACAGCCCCTTGTTATTTACCTTACAGTTTCTTTTACAGCGACTTCAAATTCACCGTATTCACCGGGTTCTTTCCTTCCGGCGTATACAGGAGGTCTATGCGGTCGGCATAAGCCTTTTCCACTTTGCCGCGTACGATCTTCATGGTGCTGTTTACCAGGCCATTCTGTTCGGTGAAAGGCTCCGGGAGAACAGCGAATGTTGTCGGTAGCCAGCGGTCGGGGAACATAGCAGCCAGGTCGCCCCCTTTGCGGAAACGGTCGATCTGACCCTGGATAATGCGGATTGCTTCTTCTTTGCCTTTATCGGAATTGAGATCGAGCTGCTGATGCGCCAGATGTTTCTTCAAACGTTCTTTGTTGGGTACGACCAGAGCCACGGTGTAAGGATTCTGGTTATTGTAGAGCAACAGCTGGTCGATGCAGGAAGAATGTTCAACCAAGGCCTCTTCAATCCCTTCCGGACTGTATTTCTCGCCGTCGCTACCGATCAGCAAGCTTTTGAAACGGCCCAGTACATACAGTAATCCGTCTTTACCCATATAACCCATGTCGCCGGTATAAAGCCAGCCGTCTTTGACTGTGTCGGCTGTCGAGGTTGGGTTTTTCCAGTAACCGGCCATAACGTTCTCTCCACGGATAACGATTTCACCTTTCTCGCCGACGGGCAATTCTTTTCCATCCAGGTCGCATATTTTCAGGTCGAGCGGCTGAACCAGTACGCCGCTACTTCCGAACCGGTGATGGCGCGGGCCATTGGTCGAGATGACGGGAGTCGCTTCACTCAGTCCGTAACCCTGGAACATCGGCAGGCCGATGGCATAATAGAACTTCTGCAAATCTTTGTCCAGCAAGGCACCGCCGCCGATAAAGAACTTCAGTTCTCCCCCGAAGTTTTCGCGTACTTTCGAGAAGATGAGACTGTCGAACAGGGCAACGACCGGCTTTAGGAGGAAACGCCATCCGCGTCCTTTGTCATCGCCGCCGTCACCATTGTAAGTATAGGCCACGTTCAGCCCCATGTGGAATAGGCGGTTTACCAGGTTGCCCTGTGCACGGATTCCTTGCTCGATGTTCTTCTTGAAGTTCTTGGCCAGAGCCGGAACACTCAATATCAGGTAAGGCTTGAACTCCTTGATATTTATCGGTATATTCTTTAGAGTCTCCATACCTGTCTTTCCTACCTGTACCGTAGCGACGGACGCTCCTTTATACATAAATATATAGAAGCCGACCACATGGGCGAAGCAATGGTCGAGGGGAAGGATAACCAATGTGCGCCAGGTATCGTCGATATCCACACAGGTAAGCGATTGTTCGACATTGGCGGTATAATTACGGTGCGTCAGGATAACCCCTTTCGGGTCGGCTGTCGTACCGGATGTATAAGTGATGGTGGCATAATCGTCATTCGTCAGCGACTGTCCGATTGCCAGGAATTCATCCAGCGGATGCGTCTGAAGGTACTCTTTTCCCATTCCGATCACTTTGGAAAGAGGTATTTCTTTCTCCTTATATTCCGGCTGGTCGTCAAAAACAATCACCTGCCGGATAAGAGGCAGTTTATCCATGATCGCCCGTATCTTCTTCAGCTGGTTGCCCGATACCATGATGTATTTCACGTCGGCATGCAGCAGTCGGAACAGCAGGTCGTTGGCCTCTTCCAGTTTAATGGAAAGGGGCACATTGGTGGCTCCGGCATAGAACATGGCCAGCTCGCCGATGATCCAGGCGTTGCGGCCTTCGCTCAGTAAAGCCATGTTGTCACCCTTCTTTACCCCGAGGGCAACCAGTCCGGCTCCAAGGGTGTAAACCTGTTCTTTCACCTCTGTGTAAGAAGTCGGTTCGAACTTGTCTTTCGTCTTTTCCCATAAGAACGGGTTGTCGGGGAATTGCTTCACCGAGCTTTCAAAAAAGTCAATAAGCGTCTTTTTCATCTGATATCGTTTATAGGGTTTGTTTCTCTATTTCTTCAAGCAGCGCGCAAGCGGCTTCTACCGTGCTGACATTCTTTACCACGATGCTACGCTTGCCGTTCACGTCCCGGATCATGCATTCGCGGGGATGCTTCTGTATGAATGCTAATAACTTATCGAATGCTTCGCTCTGGTAATACGGGCTGTCCTGGTTGGCTACCAGGAAGATACTCATCAAGCCTTTTTTCAGTACCAGTTTCTCCATGCCCAGTTTCCTGGCTATGCGGCGGAGGCGGACGACACGGATCAGCTCTTTTCCCTCTTTCGGGATCTTACCGAAACGGTCTTTCAGACGTTCGGTAAAGGCCAGGATGTCGCGTTCCTCTTCCATCTTATCCAGTTCGCGGTACAAGGTGATACGTTCCGAGTCGTTGGGGATATAAGTAGGAGGGAACATCAGCTCCAGGTCGCTTTCGATATACGTTTCGCGGATATATTCGCTACCGGAATCCCGTTTGCCGTCATCCGCATCGGCGTAGAGGTCGGCAAACTCGTCACTCTTCAGTTCGTCGACGGCCTCTTCCAGGATCTTCTGGTAGGTTTCGTAGCCGAGGTCGGCAATGAAGCCGCTTTGTTCGGCACCCAGCATATTTCCGGCACCACGGATGTCGAGGTCTTGCATGGCGATATGAATGCCGCTTCCCAGCTCGGAGAAGTTTTCGATCGCCTGCAAACGGCGGCGTGCCTCCTGCGTGAGCGAGGAGAGAGGCGGTGAGAGCAGGTAACAGAACGCTTTGCGGTTGCTTCGTCCCACACGTCCGCGCAACTGGTGCAGGTCGGACAGCCCGAACTGCTGGGCGTTGTTGATAATGATGGTGTTGGCATTCGGCACGTCGATACCGCTTTCCACGATACTGGTGGCGATCAATACATCGTATTCGTAGTTTACGAAGTCGAGGATGATTTTCTCCAGCTTGTCCGGTTCCATCTGTCCGTGGCCGACGGCTATGCGGGCGTCGGGCACTTCCCGGCGTACCAGATGTTCTATTTCGTAAATGTTCTGAACACGGTTATTGATGAAAAATACCTGCCCGTTACGGCTCATTTCGAAGTTGATCGCCTCGCGGATAATATCGGGGTTGAAACGCTCCACTTCCGTCTGTACCGGATAGCGGTTGGGGGGCGGCGTCGTGATGCTGCTCAGGTCGCGGGCTCCCATCAGCGAGAATTGCAACGTACGCGGGATTGGTGTCGCCGTCATGGTCAGCGTATCCACATTTACCTTCATTTGGCGAAGCTTCTCCTTGACCGATACGCCGAACTTCTGCTCTTCGTCGATGACCAGCAATCCCAGGTCTTTGAACTTCACATCCTTGCTGACGATACGGTGTGTGCCGATCAGGATATTAACTTTCCCGTCCGCCACATCTTTCAGGGTTGCCTTGACCTGTGCCGTTGTCCGTGCCCGGCTGATATAATCGATCCGGCAAGGGAAATTTTTCAGACGCTCGGAGAAAGTCTGGAAATGCTGGAAAGCCAGCACGGTAGTCGGCACCAATACGGCCACCTGCTTATTATCCGATACCGCTTTGAAGGCGGCGCGGATGGCTACTTCGGTCTTTCCGAACCCGACGTCGCCGCAGATCAGTCGATCCATCGGGCGCGGATTTTCCATATCCTCCTTTACATCCGCCGTCGCTTTCATCTGGTCGGGCGTATCTTCGTAGATGAAGCTGGCCTCCAGTTCGTGCTGCATAAAGCTGTCGGGCGAGTAAGAGAAACCCTTTTCCTGTTTGCGCTGCGAATAGAGGAGGATCAGGTCGCGGGCGATGTCCTTGACCTTCTTCTTCGTTTTTTCCTTCATCTTTTCCCAGGCACCGGTTCCCAGCTTGTTCAGTTTGGGAGGCTCGCCGCTGTCTTTTCCTTTGTATTTGGAGAGTTTGTGCAGCGAGTGGATGCTGACGAAGATAATATCGTTGTTCTGATAGATCAGCTTGATCGCTTCCTGTATCTTTCCGTTCACTTCGGTGCGTACCAGGCCGCCGAACTGTCCGACGCCATGATCGATATGCACGATATAATCGCCTGTCGTGAACTGGTTCAGCTCCTTCAGCGACAGCGTGATCTTTCCGCTCCTTGCCTTCTCGCTTTTCAGGTTGAATTTGTGGAAACGGTCGAATAGCTGGTGGTCGGTAAAGAGGCAGATCTGTAATGTCTCGTCCGCGAAGCCTTCATGTATCGTCTTGTTGACCGAGGTAAAAGGGATGTTCTCTCCCCGGTCTTCGAAGATTGCCCGGATGCGGATGGCCTGCTTCTCGACGTCACTCAATATATATAAAGTATAGCCCTTCTCCAGATAATCTCGGAAAGAGCTGCTCACCATTTCGAAGTTCTTATGATAGATGGGCTGTGCCTGCGTGCTGAAAGTCAGGGTCGCATCGGCCACTCCGGTTGGGCGTGTACCGAAATGCATCCGGCGGAAATTCAGGGCTGTCCGGAGGAATTCGTCCCCTCTGACTAATTTGGCACGCATCGCTTCGGCGTCTGCGAACGACTCCTCGTCACCGATCACCGGTTCTTCGTTCCACAAGCTGTCTATCCGTTCCTTCGTCCAGGCCAGGTCTTTGCAGGCCAGGGTCGTTTGCGGGGGCAATGAGTTCAGCAACATTGTGTTACTGCGGTTGCTCTTATTCATTTCCGGTACGATATAGATGCTGTCCATCTTCTCTTTGGAAAGCTGCGTCTCCACATCGAACGTACGGATCGTTTCCACTTCGCTTCCGAAAAAGTCGATGCGGTAGGGGAACTCGTACGAAAAAGAGAAAACGTCGAGGATACTACCGCGTATGGCATATTGCCCCGGCTCATACACATAATCGACCTGCTCGAAACCATATTCGTCCAATACATCGGAAACGAACATATTATCCAGCTTTTCGCCGACGCTGATCTTGAGTGTGTTCTGCTTCAGATCTTCGCGCGATATGACTTTCTCCGCCAATGCGTCGGGATAAGAGACGATAACGAACGGTGCTTCCGGGTCTTGCAGGACGCTGAGCACTTCGGTGCGCAGGATCTCGTTGGCCGGATCGACGTGTCCGTATTTGATTGCCCGGCGATAGGCGGAAGGGAAGAAGTAAATATCGCTGCTGCCGGTCAACTGAATCAGGTCGTGATAAAAGTAGCCGGCTTCTTCCTGGTCGTTAAGTATGCACACATAGCTTCCCCTTCTTTTTAAAAAAAGAGAAGCGATTGTCATTGCAGCGCCCGATCCGTTCAACCCTTTCAGGAATATATTGTTTGACGTATTACCGTTCAAAAGGGTGTCCAGTGCAGTAATTTGCGGGTGGGCGGCAAATATCTTGAGTAATTCTTGTACCTCCAATGGATTAATATATACTATTGAAAATTATGTAGACGCAAAAATACGGAAAATGTATCATATTGGCATCATACCCTTATCAAAAAACCGTTTCAAAAGAATCTCCATCGCCCTTTGCCTCACCATCGCCTGGCGCATATCCTCGTCGATCACCATGTTTCCGGCAGGCTTGTAGCCGGCAGCCTGGCGCATGGCAGCGTGCTTTGCTTCCGGGGAGTCGCGGATGATGCCACGGGCTTGCAGGGAGAGATAGACGCGGGCAGGGTAGAGGCGTTCGAGCGGATAACCTGCCCGGTATTGCTCGAATACACGGCGCAGGAAAGCCCGTTCGCGCTCTTCCTTGTAGGCGTCGGAGACGGGTGGGAGGGCGGATTGCGCTTTTGCCTGCTCACGTTCGACGACAGCCCGGTAACGCAGGTCGCTTGTCTGATAGGCTTTCAGCCAACGGATGATCGTGCGCATGTTCAGCCCCATGAAATCGCCGTACTCGCCTTTGGCTCCCAACTCGAAACAGAGGGCGACTTCCTGCAAGGTGAGGCTGGGGTACGATTCTTGCAGGTCGGCAGACAGCTTGGCAATCAATATTCCCAGGTCGCCGTCTTTGGGTGGCGAAAAGCCCAGCAGGACATAGGTTTGCAATAAAATCTGATTGACTGCCGGAAGAATTTCCCCCGGCTGGTACGTCATCAGGCGGCGGTCGGCAATGGCGTGCTGCAATCTGATTTCCAAACTCATACGGCTTGCGAATTATAGATTTTCATGGCTATTTCCGTAGCCCGTTTACCCGTTTCCATCAATTCTTCAATTTTCGAGCGCCGCTCCGGTTGGTTGGATGAATAAATCGGTTGCAGGATCGTTTTTGGTGTGCCGCCGGAAAGTTCTTCCATTTTCAGATTGAAGTTATGGTATCGCCACCAGCCGACGAAACTCTGGCTGTAATCCTTTTTTGTCCGTATCGTGTCCAGGCTGAATTTCAGGCGCAGGTAATCGTCGAATACGGCCATCGCTTCGCGCGTATGTTGCAGGACGGCCGTGCCTTTTCCGGCATAACGGACGATCGTGGCCTGCCAGTCTTCATCTGCCAGCAAGGTATCTTTCCATTGTTCGCGTTCTTCATCCAAGCTCTGCGGCTCTTCTTTCGGCTCCTCGCACGCGCGTTGTTGCTGTTGTTGTAAATTTACTTTACTTTCCTTTACTTTACTTTGTGTACTTAAACCCTGTTTTGGGGGAGTTTCCGACACGGAAACCAGGGTTTCGGGAGCGGAAATAAAATTGCATTTGTATTCAACTATCTGGTTTACAGATCGTTTCTTTGTTGCTAAAGAAAAACGGTCTTGAATACTTTTCGAGGTCAAAATACGGTGTTCCATAAAGAACTCTTCACAGAACAGGCCTATTTTGACACAAGCCAGAATAATTTCCAACACGCTGTTTTCGGGAATTCCCAACTTTTCGCCCTGGTCGAACAGGTAATCGTCGGTCGCTTCGATATAATACCCGTTTGAATAAATATCGCACAAAAGCGAGATATAAAGCAAAAAAGCTTCTGCGCCAAATTGCTTCTTTATCCGCCTTATTTTAATGTCGTTAAGGATGGTTGTATCCAAAGGAAAATAATCTAATCCGGTTCTTGATGGTCTTGACATGATTTGTTTTTGATAATAGCCCGTATAATTAAACGTACAGTTTTCAGCATCAGCAGTTCCGCCGGCAGCACGCGTATCACGCACCAGCCCGAGACTGCCGCCTCGTTGTATTTCTCCATATCGCGCAGGTAACCTTCGGGGCGGATGTGGCGGCCACCGTTAAAGGCGCCGCCTTCCACCTCGATCGCTACACGGCGGGCGGGGATGGCGAAGTCGAAACGCCAGTCCCGTGAAGGATGGAAACGGTATTCCGCCACTACATCCTCGCCCGTATGTTTGCGGATCAGCACGCTAAGCGGCGAATAGGTCTCCGTCGTCATAGAGAAAAGCTTCCGCTTCCTTGTCGGTGTTGCATTGTTCCATCAGGCAGGTGTTGTGGCGGTTGTCGAACACGATCCATTTGCGGCAGCGCGGTTCGTAATAATAACCGAATTCCTCGCCGCTGGTGTACGTATAGCCGCGCGAACCTTTTTCGCCCGCCATCAGCTTCATCAGGCAGATTGCCGCCTGGTCTCCCAGGAGGCAACCCGTTTTTAGGGTGAAATGCTTTCTCATCAGGCGGCAGCGTTAAGTGTTTCCAAGTCGTTGTCGTCGAGCGAGATAAAGGCATCGTGTTCCAGCCGCTTGCCCGCTTCGATGTAGGCCAGCGCTTCGCGTTCGCAGGCAGAAAGGTCTTCGAGCAGGAGGTCGATCGAAGGGTATTCGTCGCGGCCGATGTAAAAACGGGTGACGATATTGCCGCAATGGCTCTCCTGTTTTCCCAGGCGGGCATAGATTGTAAGCAGTTGCGCGTCGCCGCAGTTCTGGCGCTGGAAACCGGTGATGCAGATGTCGTCGTCTACGGCCACCAGCCCGGTGAGGTTCACCACATGATAGGCCATACGTTGCATCCCTTCGCCGAGATCGGGGTGCGCGGGTGCATCGTTTTCGTAGGTTATTACGCGGTTGTCGCCTGTGGCTTCCGTAAAAGCTTCATAGCGGGCTTTGAATTTGCCATCTTTGATGGACAGGAATGAAAACGTTCTTAATGTATTGTACATTTGGTTGTTTAATAAAAAAATAGTTATTGTTTTAGAAAAGTAATAATAATCAGGCGATTTTCCCGATTTTCGGTTCCGGCAGGTAGGCCACGTAGACGCTGTCTACTTTCACCCCTTTGCGCGCCTGCTTTTTGGCATAGGAGAGCATCGGGCGGAAGATGCGTTCGAGGTCGTCGTCGGAGAGGTTGCGGCCCAGTTCCTGCCACCAGAAACGCAGCAGGTCGATGTATCCTTCGGGTTCGGTGACGACGGGCACCAGGTCGGCTGCCACTTCGTCGAGCCGCAGCGAAGCCTGTCCGGCCAGCAATCGTGAGTCGGCTTTCTGCAAGGCCTGCGCTTTTTCCTCTTCGGTGAGGTCGTCGCGTCCTGCAATCCGTTTTCCGGTACGGTCGCGGTTCTTTTGTAGCTGGAAAGCGCGGGCGTTGGCCTCGTTCATCTGCTTTTTGAGATAGGCGCGCAGCATGTTGGCGGCTTCGTAAGCCGGACTGCCTTTCTCGGCGGGGTCGATCCCTTTTTCGAGGGTGACGAACTGTTTTTGCAACTCGGTCAGCTTGGCCGTAAAAGGTTTGCGTATGCTGTTCATCAGCCCGACTTTGCACGTACATTCGGAGATATACGACCTGATTTCGTCCGCAAAAGCCTCGTTCATTCCTTCGCGCCCGATCCGTTCCAGCAGCCCGCGCCCTTTTTCGGCATACAAGACGTTGATTTTCGCATTTGATTGGAGAGTCAATACGCAATCTTTCATAGGTAACTCGGCTCTGGAAACGTAATTTTCTTTCGGTTTCATTTTCTAAAATTAAAATATTATTAATATGTATAGTTAAGGTTTAATCGTTTGTTGTTTGATTAAACCGATGCAAAAGTAGATAATAAAAATGATATGAGCAAGTGATATTCAATATTTATGTGTGATTTTATGAGAATATTTTTATTTGATGCGTATTTGTTAATATTAACTTTTGTGCTACCTGTAGATATACGTTTTTTTATTAAATTCCAACGGCGAGAAATGGTCTTGTGTCAAAAAGGGTTATTGTCTGTTTTATGGTTTTCGGTGAAAGCTGTTGTTTTTGATAGGAAAGCACGCTTCCGGTAGAAAAAATAATTTCTCTCGGAAGAAAATCGAAATTCATTCGGGAGAAATTGGAAATGGATGCGGATAGGGTCTAAAAGGGATAAATAGATAGTGTATAAATCGCAGTTTATTTGATCCGGCTTTAAGAAATAAGGCTTCTGTCAGAAATAAGTTCCAAATAAATATGGTTTTCTATAAATAAACCCTATATTTGTCGTGTCGTAGTGTAGTCGGTTACAGCGGTAACAGGTTTACGGCAACATAAATTATAAGTTAAGCATTTTAAGATATTATTCTGGAAACACTAAATTTCCCAAATTAGACTTTCACTGGAGTAATAGCAACAAAATGCCCATGTCGATTGTATATACTTATGTGTATAAAATATGGCGTGGGCTGTTGTCTATTATCAAGTGGAAGGGGTAAGGGAAATACCTGTGTTTCAGATAATAGCGGCAGCTTCACGCTTTTTTTATGCACTGAAATCTCCAAACTATAGCTTTCTGTATCGGCAGTAATTGAAAAACAAGATATTATTGTCCGATGCAACGAACACTACTAATTCACTATAAAAGAATGTGTGTAAATCGGAGGTGTGATGCTTGCGATTTACGTCGGTTAAGTAGAAGCTGCCCGTCCGTGAGGATATGGCAGTTTATTTAAAAATAGTATAAATATTATGGCAGAACACAATACAAACAATGCATCGGAAGCCTTGTTATTGAAAAGGATTTCCAGGCAGGAAGAGATTTTAAACCAGTTGGCTTTAAGAAGTCAGGCTTTGGAGTATGAGAACAGCCGGTTGCGGTTGTTGCTCTATAACTCGTGGCTTAACAAGGGCAATATTCCCCCGGAAGAGGTTGATAAATATGAACTGCTTCCCATGTATCTGGAAGATGTGATGGCCATACTCCAACAGCCTGTTGAACTGTTTAATTTCAATACGCGTGTCCTGCTGACGTTCAGAGCCTTGGATATAAGGACAATCAAAGACCTGTTGTTTGAGATCAAAGAATATAAAATGTATCATTTCAAATGCTACAGGAGCTTTGGCCAGAAATCACTCCAAAACGTATTCGATATCCTGCGCGAGAACGGCTTTATCGACAAATATTATAAAAGCTATTTGTTCGAGTTTGTTTGAAGAATCATCTATCTGCACACAACCCAACTCCGCCTCGGCGGAATGAACCGCCGGGGTTTCGTTCTTTAACAAATTGTTATCAGATCAAAAAACATAAATCTTGTATCCAGCTTTTCTACAGAAAGTCCCAACGCATTACGTTCTTGTTCTTCGGAGCTAAAAACTGACTCAAAATTATTTCTTTTATAATAAGCAATTGCTTTTTCATTATTATATGCATCCACAATCACAAAGCGGCATCCGGTTTTATTAAGTGGATCAACAAACCATGACTTGATAAAATCCATCAACTCACAACCAACATGATGCGACTGATAACCGATATTTACTCCTAATCGTCCAACTAATACAGCCGGATAACTTTTATGCTCTTTCTGATGAGGTATATTTTTAGATATTTTTTTCTTTCGGGCATTAGGCAAAAAATCAACCCGCATGCTTGCATTAGCCACAGTAAAAGCGCATACAACAATTGTTGGATCTTGTTCCAAGCGGAAACAATAGCTTTTGCCTAATAATTGCTTTGAATAAAGAATAGCTTCATTTTGGAAGAAGTTATCTAAATCGGTATCACCACAATAAAAATGTGCCATATTAGACACGACCTCTGTATTTAGTACAGAGAAAAAACAGTTATCTGTCAAAAATCCCATTTTCATAGTAAGGTTTAAAATGTTATTACAATTTTGCTTTAGCTAAAATAGCTTTTGCATTTTTTTTCTGTTCAGTAAAATCGACAGAACCTCGTTTCTTTTCGGCTTCCCTTGCTTTCTTTTCAAAATCGATAGCAGCCTGCCCTGTCAAAGTGGGAATTGTTTTAATTTTTATAGCCATAATGTTTTGATTTTATGTGGCAAATGTAGCTATTATTATTTTACTTTCAAAGTAATTGCATTCCTTTTCCCCACCTATCTGCACACAACCCAACTCCGCTCCGACGGTTCATTCCGCCGGGGCGGAGTTCTTAATACACAGAAATAGCGCATATTTTTCTTCAAAAACACCTGTCAAATAAATAATAATCTTAACTTTGCCACAAACAAAATCGTATAGCTATGAAAAATCAAGGAGAAATCATTTTTTACCATCCGGAAGCAACTTTAAAGATGGAAGTCAGAATAGAAAACGAAACCGTTTGGTTAACCCAAGTACAAATTGCCGAACTATTCGGTGTGAAGCAACCTGCTATATCCAAGCATTTAAAAAATATATACGATTCAGGAGAACTGAATGAAGAAAGCACATATTCCATTTTGGAATATATGGGTAATGACGGTAAACAAAAATACCAAACCCGATTTTATAATCTGGATGCCATATTGTCTGTCGGCTACCGTGTCAACTCCAAGAATGCAACTCGATTCCGTGTTTGGGCGAATAAAATTCTGAAAGATTATTTATTAAAAGGTTATGCAATTAACAGACGAATAGAAAATATTGAAGCTAAGCTGATCGAGCATGATCAAAAGATCGATTTTTTTGTAAGGAATGCTCTTCCACCTGTCGAAGGTATTTTCTTCGACGGCCAACTGTTCGATGCCTATAAATTTGCTGCTGATCTGATAAAATCGGCCAGAAAATCTATTGTTTTGATCGATAATTATGTGGATGATAGTGTTTTAATGTTGCTGACTAAACGGAATGTCCATGTTACAGCTGTAATTTATACAGCGCAAATATCTAAACAACTGGCTTTGGATTTGCAGCGTCATAATGCTCAATACGAGCCTGTTGTCATAAAACAGTTCAGGCAGTCGCACGACCGTTTTTTGCTGATCGACAACAAAGATATTTACCATATCGGTGCTTCCTTGAAAGACCTCGGTAAAAAATGGTTCGCATTCTCAAAATTGAATTTGGATATAAAGGATATTATGCAAAAGATCATTTAAAGCCACCTATCTGCACACAACCCAACTCCGCCCTTTTGCCCGGTTGTAACTTTGCATTGTCAATCAGACAAAACAACAAAGTATCAACCTTTAAACAATTATTTAAAACATGGCCCAGGGCTACAAATTAGTAACAAGAAAAGTAACCGACCTGAAAGGCGGTGCAGCACAGGAAAAGGTCTACGCAATCCCCGATTACAACGGTTATACCGACATGGAGACATTGTGTATGACGATCGGGGCACGATCGACTGTTTCAAGTGCCGATGTAAAAGCGGTATTGGACAACCTTAACTTTGTCCTCGATATGGAACTGCGTGCCGGACGTATCGTGCAGTTGGGCGAGTTCGGAAACTTCCGCCTGTCGCTTTCCAGCAAGGGCGCCAACGACAAGAAGTCGTTTACCCAGGCAGATGTAAAAGGGGCGCGTGTGATCTTCACCCCCGGCGCATCATTACGCAACACTAAAAGGCTGGTCGCCTTCACTTCGACTGAAAAGAAAGAAGCGGAAAGCGGCGGAAATCCCGGAGGAGGCGAGGACGACAGACCGGTAATCGAGTAAATTATTAATTGTTAATTATTAATTATTTCGTATCTTTGTACACGAATGAAACCGACAACCTATTCAATGAAAGAGCTGAGTGCGATGTATTTCCCGCACAGCAGCATCCGCAGCGCAGGCGTTCAACTGAAACGCTGGTTCGTGTACAACAAACCTCTCATGCAGGCCCTCACCGATGCGGGCTATTACAACGGACAAAAGATTTTAACTCCTAAACAAGTGACGCTCGTTTTTGACTATCTGGGCGAACCTTGATTTCCCCGAGTGAAGAAACAAAGTGTACAATTATGGATTGCCGTGCTGCTGACCGCAGCCGGTATCCTTCTTTTATTTTTCGGCTTCTGGACGGCGCCGCTGGGTGAGATCCACAACAGCGTGCTGGTAGCTTTCGGCGAGACGGCGACATTTGCCGGTGCACTGTTCGGAGTCGATTATAAATACAAACAAAATCAATGAACCTTAGTAGAAATTTCACTTTACAAGAACTCACATACAGCCGCACCGCAGTCGAACACGGGCTTGAAAACGTTCCCGGCCCGCTGGCTTTCCAGTCATTGAGAAACCTCACAACGTATCTGCTTCAACCGCTTCGCGACCGCTACGGCAATGCTATCGCCATCACCAGTGGCTACCGCAATGAAACAGTCAACCTGTTGGCCGGCGGAGTCAAAAACTCGCAACATACGAAAGGGGAGGCGGCCGATTGTTATATCGCAGAAGGCCCGCTGAAATTGCTGGATATCCTGAAAGCTTCCGGTCTCGATTTCGACCAGGCAATCGTTTACCGCCGGAAGAAGTTCCTGCATCTTTCTTACCGGGAAGGGTTTAACCGCAGGCAGGTACTTTACAAATGAAATTCAGCCTGTTCTTTTTCTTCATCCTGTTTTTTGTAAACTGTTCGACCAGCAAACAAACCAATTCATCCCGGCAACAAACCGATAGTTTACGGCAAACCAGCCGGTTATCTGTCCGGACAACTAAAATCCCTGAAAGCCGTGCCCGCTTAACGATCCCTGCCGGCAGGCTGAAGGAACTGCCTTCCGGAGCCGCTTTTGTACAGAAAAGCGGGCAGGCAACCGCTGAAATCCGCTTCCTGCACGACACATTGTTTGTCTACGCCACCTGCGACAGCCTGCAAGCGCTGGTTTATCAATACGAAGAACAAAACGAACAACTGCATGCCCGGCTGGAAAACAGCCAAACCGAGAAATCCCAAAGTCCGCGTATCGGTTTCTGGATCTTCGGCATTCTCTTCCTTGTTTCTTTTTTCTTCGGATGGAGACGGGGCAAAGCTTTTTAAGAAGGATTTATCTCCTGCCAGCGTAAATTTCAATAAAATTAGGGCATAATCGACAAATAGTTTGTAGTTTTGTGCTTCATAGTTGATCATAAATAATTCGTATATGTCAGACAGTATTGTAATTATTCCTACTTACAACGAGAAAGAGAATGTTGAGAATATTATCCGTGCGGTGTTTGGGTTGGAAAAAGAGTTTCATATTTTGATTATAGATGATGGTTCTCCCGACGGTACGGCGGATATCGTGAAGCGTTTGCAGAAAGAATTTCCCGAACGTCTTTTTATGGTGGAAAGACAAGGTAAGCTGGGATTGGGTACTGCTTACATCTGTGGCTTTAAATGGGCGATCGAACATAAATACGACTTTGTATTCGAGATGGATGCTGACTTCAGCCATAATCCGAACGACCTTCCTAAATTATATGCCGCCTGCACGGAGCAGGGGGGCGATGTGGCTATCGGTTCGCGTTACAGCAATGGCGTGAATGTGGTGAACTGGCCGCTGGGACGTGTACTGATGTCGTACTACGCATCCGTCTATGTCCGCCTGGTTACCGGTATGAAGATACAGGACACGACGGCCGGTTTTAAATGTTACCGCCGCGAAGTGCTCGAAACGATCGACCTCGACCATATACATTTCAAAGGATATGCTTTCCAGATCGAGATGAAGTTCACTGCTTATAAGTGTGGTTTCAAACTGGTGGAAGTGCCTATCATCTTTATCAACCGTGTGCTGGGGACTTCGAAGATGAACTCTTCTATCTTCGGCGAAGCCCTGTTCGGCGTATTGAAACTGAAGTGGTGGAGTCTCTTCCGTAAGTATCCGCAGAAGAAGTAAAAGGAGGGAAAACTTCCGCATTAAATTTAATACTTATGAAATACCTTATAAATAGACTGCTACTATCAGCCTTATTATTGGTGTCTACCGGCGCGTTTTCGCAAACACCTGTCGATGAGCTGGAACAGATCCGGCAAAACTATATCCAGTCGCTGGTGAGTTCCAACGACGACTCCGATCTGCTGAACCGCATACTGGCCGGTATTCCGCCCGAAACGGAAATGTCGGATCAGATGGTGGTGGAACTGCATCAGCGGTATCCATTCAATATAGACGGTATCAAAGCCTATATGGAGAGTCTCGGTGAGGATGGCGCGTGGCCGGATATCAATTATGCCGACACGAAACGTTCCGGCTGGGATGCCAAGAAGCATGCCGACCGGGTGTTGGAACTGGCGAAACTCTATCACGCCGAAGGCCCTTCCTGCACGTGGTCGCCCCGTTTCTCGACGGTTATTCATCAGGCTCTCGGCTATTGGTTTCGTACGAAGCCGGTCTGCAAGAACTGGTGGTATAACGAGATCGGCATTCCCAAAACGTTCGGCCCGGCTTTTATCCTGCTTCGTACGCAGATGACACCCGACGAGCAGAAAGAGGCGGTGAAGGTGATGGATAACGCCCGCTTCGGCATGACGGGACAAAATAAGGTATGGCTGGCCGGAAATGTACTGATGAAAGGACTGTTGCTGGACGATTACGCGCTGGTGAAGGCAGCCCGCGACACGATCGTTTCTGAAATAACGACCGGACGGCCGGAAGGGATCAAGAGCGATTGGAGTTTCCACCAGCACGGGCCGCAACAGCAGTTCGGCAACTACGGGCTGGCTTATCTCTCGGAAATGAGTTTCTATTCGGGGCTGTTTGCCGGAACCTCGTTTGCCCTGAGTGCCGAACAACAAGCTATTCTGAATAACCTGCTGACGGAAGGTTACCGCTGGATCATCTGGCGGGGATATATGGATGTGAATGCGCTCGACCGCCAACTGTTCCATAATGCGCCTATACATAAGGCACTTGCCATCGGTAACGCGGCCAACTCGCTCCGCAAAGGAAGTTCCCCAACTGATGTCGCGAAGATACAGGCTTTGCTGGATGATAATTTCCCACCGCAACAGCCGGAAGGTACTGCTTTTGCCGGACAGAAGCATTTCTGGGATTCGGATCAGACGATACATCGTGCCCCGAAATGGATGGCTTCGGTCAAGATGGCTTCCGAACGGGTGATCGGCACAGAGTTGGTCAATGAAGATAATCTGAAAGGGTTTTATATGGGCGACGGGGCTACGTATATTTATCGTAACGGGGATGAATATCTGAATGTGTTCCCGTTCTGGGATTGGCGTAAGATACCGGGTGTTACTTCTTACGAAAGCGATGCCCCGGTGCCTTCTCCGCGTAGTTATGGTGCACATACCCGTAATGAAACGGCCTTTGTCGGCGGTGTGACCGATGGCCATACAGGCATGACGGCAATGGTATTGAACCGCGACGGACTGAATGCCCGCAAGTCGTGGGTTGTGACGGATGAGTTTATTTTGTGTCTGGGTGCCGGTATCCGGTCGGACAGCACGTTAAGCATAACGACATCCATCGATCAGCGGAAGAAGCGGGGAGCGTTGTCTTATTTCGACAACGGTCGCTGGAATCCGGTGGACGGCCTGTTTACTTCTACCGGAAAAGCCTTGCGTTTCTTCCACGACAGCACCGGTTATATCCTGATGCAGCCGCAGAACAGTGTGGCGATCTCCGAAAAACGTTCCGGGAGCTGGTCTGACTTTATGGGTTCCTATACGCCGCAGACAGTGGAAGGGGAGGTTGTTTCCTTGTATATCCGTCATCCGAAGGATGTTCCGGGCTCTTATCAGTATCTAATTCTTCCGGCTTCGTCAGCCGGGCGCACGGCTTCTTTCCGTACGGAGGATATTCGCGTACTTCGTAACGATGAAGCCATGCAGGCCGTTGCAATAAATACCTGTTATTATATTACCGCCTATCAGGAAGGAGCGATCCGCCTGGCCGCTGACCTGGCATTGGAGATAAAGACACCGGGTATTTACAGGGTGGAAGAAAGGGCAGGCAATGTCCGTATCCATGCCGCCGATCCGACCCATACACAGTCCTCTTTATCCATGAGAATCAATGACTATGATCTGAAGATTATGCAACCGGCCGACCAGGTGGCCGGACAGACCATCTCCGTCTCTGTCAGAATTGAAAGGTAGATTGTCATTTTTATAAGCTTTTAAAAGGAATATAGTTTGTATTTTTGTACGTATAGATACTTATGTGAGTTTTTGCTAACAGCTAAACTGATGTATTATGAAGAAAATAACACACTTATTCTTTTTATGCCTTCTTGCCTGCGCCAGCCAGGGGCTTTTCTCTTGTAGTAAGACGGATCGGTCTGTGGCTTCCTTTGCCCGGATTGAGGAGGGTTTTCGCTCTATTCCCGATAGTGTGCAGATCGGTGTTTACTGGTACTGGATTTCCGATAACTTATCGAAAGAAGGGGTCGAGCGTGACCTGGAAGCGATGAAAGTGGCTGGTATCAACCGAGCCTTTATCGGGAACATCGGGATCGATGGTATTCCTTATGGCGATAATAAATTGTTGAGTCCCGAATGGTGGGAGGTGCTGCATGCGGCCTTGAAGAAAGCCACGGAACTGGATATCGAAATCGGTATATTCAATAGTCCGGGATGGAGCCAGTCCGGCGGCCCGTGGGTGAAGAGCACGCAGGCCATGCGTTATCTGACCTCTGCCGACACGGTCGTTTCGGGGCCAAAATATATGCAACTTACTTTGCCTTCCGTTGGCAAAGAGGAGCAGGAAGTCTGTGTAATCGCTTATCCGGCATCCACCGAACCCACCGTGGAGAAAAGCTGGCCTGTAAGGAAGAAGTCCGGGCAAGCCTCTTCGACAGTCTTGTTCTTCAACAAGAAGGAAACAATCCGCACCCTGCTTTTCCGGGTGAATACACCTTTTAAAACGGATGCCAAGTTATGGGCGAAAAAAGGAGGGCAGGAAGAACTGGTCAGGGAGTTTACGATCGACCGGAGTAATCCGGCTCTCAATGTCGGCTTCGATCCTTATGCACCTGTCGTTATTTCCCTTCCGGAAGTTACCGCTTCGCAGTTCCGCCTGGAAATGTCGGACGAAGGGGGAGCGAATGGCGAGGTGACGCTTTCTTCTTCCCCGATGGTGGAGCGTTATCCGGAAAAGTCGTTGGCGAAGATGTTCCAGACTCCGTTGCCTATGTGGGACGATTATCTTTGGAAGGAACAGCCGGCTGTCAGTGATGCCTCTTTACTGGTTTCTCCGGAGAAGGTCAAAGACGTGACTGCTTTCGCGCAGCATGGCGTGTTGAACTGGGAAGTGCCGGCAGGCGACTGGGTAATCCGGCGGATGGTTATGCTTCCGACGGGTGTGACAAACTCGCCGGCGGCTCCCGAAGCAACAGGGCCGGAGATCGATAAGATGAGCCGCAAACACGTCGCTTTCCATTTCGACGCCTTTATCGGCGAAATCCTGAAACGCATCCCGGAAGCCGACCGGAAAACATTCAAGGTCGTGGTGCAGGACAGCTATGAAACCGGCGGGCAGAACTGGACGGACGATATGATCGATGTTTTCAAAGAACGTTACGGGTACGATCCTGTTCCGTATCTTCCGGTGTTGAATGGTGTTGTGGTCGGCAGTCCCGATCTCTCGGATCGTTTCCTCTGGGACTTGCGGCGTCTGGTGGCCGACCGTGTTTCCTACGATTATGTGGGTGGCTTGCGGGATGTCTGCCATCAATACGGGCTGACGACTTGGCTGGAGAATTACGGCCATTGGGGTTTCCCGGGTGAGTTCCTGCAATATGGCGGCCAGTCCGACGAGATAGCCGGAGAGTTCTGGAGCGAAGGCTCGCTGGGTGACATCGAGAACCGGGCGGCTTCTTCCTGCGGACATATCTACGGGAAGAAACGCATCTGGGCTGAATCCTTCACCAGCGGAGGGCCTGCGTTCAGCCGCTATCCCAATCTGATGAAGCAGCGCGGGGATCGTTTCTTTACGGAAGGGATAAACAGCACGTTATTGCATGTGTATATCCATCAGCCGTTCGAAGACCGCGAGCCGGGAATGGATGCCTGGTTCGGGAATGAGTTTAACCGGAAGAATACCTGGTTCAGCCAGATGGATGTTTTTACCAACTATCTGAAACGTTGTAACTTCCTGTTGCAACAAGGGGATTATGTGGCGGATGTAGCCTATTTCATTGGTGAGGATGCGCCCAAGATGACAGGCGTCTGTACACCGGCACTTCCTGCGGGCTATTCTTTCGATTATATCAATGCAGAAGTGTTACTGGAACGTGCCACCGTGAAAGACGGCAGGATCGTCTTGCCGGGCGGCATGAAATACCGCCTGCTTGTTTTGCCGCAATTGAAGACGATGCGCCCCGAAGTCTTGCGGAAACTGAAAGACTTGTTGCATGCCGGAGCTTGTATTGTTGGCCCGGCACCGGAATATTCCCCGAGCCTGAGCAATTATCCGGCAGCCGATCAGGAAGTGAAGGCTTTGGCTACCGAGCTTTGGGGAGAAAAGAAGGAACCCATGAAGAAAATAGGGAAAGGACGTTTGTACGCATCGACGGACAATCTGCAGCCGGTGCTGGATGCCCTGAATATAAAGCCTGATATGCGTGTCGACTCCGGTGCTCCGGTGTTGTTTATTCATCGGGCGACGCATGAAGGGGATATTTATTTTATCTCCAACCAAAGTGGCGAACCGGTGGAGATCAATCCGGCATTCCGCGTATCCGGCAAATTACCGGAGTTGTGGAACCCGTTGACGGCGGAGATCCGTTATCTTCCGGAGTTTGCTTGTTCCGGTGAGGTGACCACTGTCCCGGTGCGTCTGGAAGGATATGAAAGTTCATTCCTTATATTCCGTAAAAAAGGCTCTCCGAAGAAAACGGCCGCCCGGAATTATCCGCATAAAGAAGTGTTGGCAACGGTCGCTTCTCCCTGGCAGGTCGCTTTTGAGAAAGGGAAAAGAGGGCCGTCGGAAACTGTTACTTTCCCGGAACTGAAGGACTGGACGACTTCTGCGGATGCGTCGATCCGCTATTTCTCCGGAAAAGCAGTCTACACCAACCGGATCACATTGCCTGAATTACCTCAGAAACCGCTTTATCTGGATTTGGGAAAGGTGATGGTGATGGCCAAAGTAAAGGTGAACGGACAGTATGCAGGTGGCGTATGGACAATGCCTTATCGCTTGCCGGTTGGGGAATACCTGGTGGAAGGGGAGAACCTGATCGAAGTGGAAGTGGTGAACAACTGGATGAACCGTTTGATAGGCGACAGCCTGTTGCCGGAGCAGGAGCGCGGCACATGGACAAACGTGAATCCCTGGAAATCCGATTCGCCGTTGCAATCGTCCGGTTTGATCGGCCCGGTAGAAATTCAGGCCTATTCTTATGAATAACCGCCCGCGCTTGTGTTGTTTTTGAATAGAATCATGTACATTTGTGAAAAATAAACACAAAGCATATGAATAAAATTCTGATAAAAAACGCTTGCATCATTAACGAAGGACGTATGTTTAAGGGATCAGTCCTTATTAATGGTGATAAAATAGCCGAAGTATTTGAAGGTGCTGTTCCGGCAACAACCGATAATGTAAAGGTGATCGACGCCGAAGGTAAATTCTTATTGCCGGGCGCTATCGACGACCAGGTGCATTTCCGTGAACCGGGTCTGACTCATAAAGGAGATATCGCCAGCGAAAGCCGTGCTGCCGTAGCCGGCGGTATAACGACTTTCATGGATATGCCGAACACCAAGCCGCAGACGACCACGATCGCCGACCTGCAATGGAAACTGCAACGGGGGGCGGAAACGTCTGCCGCCAACTATTCTTTCTTCTTCGGAGGAACGAATGATAATATGGATGAGATCCGCAAACTGGATCGCAGCCGTGTGCCAGGGTTGAAGCTCTTTCTCGGCTCTTCTACCGGGAATATGCTGGTTGACAAGAAAGACAGTCTCGAACGTATCTTCGGTGAAGCGGATATGCTGATCGCGATCCATGCGGAAAAGGAGGAAGTGATCAAACGCAACCTGGCTTATTATACGGGATTGTATGGCGAGGATCTCGATATTTCTTATCATAGCAAGATCAGGAGTGAGGAGGCTTGTTATGCCTCTTCTTCGGAAGCAGTGGAATTGGCAACGCGCCTGAACTCACGCCTGCATATTCTCCATCTGTCCACAGCCAAAGAGCTTTCTTTGCTGAGTAACGCGATCCCTTTGAGCGAAAAGAAAATTACAGGGGAAGTATGCGTGCATCATCTCTGGTTCCACGATGGCGACTATGCCAAATATGGCAACCGTATCAAATGGAACCCTTCTATCAAGACGTTGGAAGACCGTATTGCCTTACGCGAGGCAGTTAAAAACAATACGATCGATATTGTGGCGACCGACCATGCTCCGCATCTCTTGTCGGAGAAGGAGGGAAGTTGCCTGAAAGCTGCTTCGGGCGGCCCGTTGGTACAGCATTCGCTGGTGGCTATGCTCGAACTGGTGGCCGAAGGTTGCTTCACGTATGAAAAGGTGGTGGAAAAGATGGCGCATATGCCGGCCGACCTGTTCCATATCGACCGTCGCGGATACATCCGTCCGGGCTATTATGCCGACCTCGTGCTGGTCGATCCCGATAAGAGTTGGACTGTGGCGCCGGAAAACATCCTGTATAAATGCGGTTGGGCTCCTTTCGAAGGAACGACTTTCCATCATAGCGTCAGCCAGACGTTTGTCAACGGAGAACTGGTTTATGACAATGGCACCATCGATGATACCGTTCGGGGAATGGAAGTGCGGTATCTTTGATCTTAGCGCATGAATAATGTATATGAAGAGCGGCTGGGTACGGATCGTATGCTGCCGCTCGTTTTTAAGATGGCGCTTCCGGCAGTCGTTGCACAGCTGGTCAATCTGCTTTATAATATTGTGGATCGTATTTATATCGGGCATATTCCCGGAATAGGTACGCTGGCGCTGGCGGGTATCGGTGTGGCCGGTTCTATTATTATCCTGATCTCCGCTTTTTCCGCTATTGTGGCCGGAGGAGGTGCGCCGCTTGCCGCCATTGCGTTGGGACAAGGCAACCGCCAGCATGCCGGGAGGATACTTGGAAACGGGTTTGTATTGCTCCTGTTGTTCACTGTCCTGACCTCTGCGCTGGCGTATATCTTTATGAAGCCGATACTGTTGTTTACCGGTGCTTCCGAACAGACGCTCGGTTATGCGACGGATTATCTTTCGATCTATCTAATCGGAACGTTGTTTGTGGAGGTTTCGGTCGGTCTGAATACCTTTATCAATACGCAGGGGCGTCCGGGCATAGCGATGTGGTCGGTGGTGATCGGTGCGGTGCTTAATATCCTGCTCGATCCGCTTTTCATCTTTGTTTTCGATATGGGTGTGAAAGGGGCTGCGCTTGCCACGATTATTTCGCAGGCGGCTACTGCTCTCTGGGTATTGTTGTTTCTTACTTCCTCCCGTGCTTCCTTACGGCTCGAAACCCGGTATATGAAACCGGACAGGAAAGTGATCGGTGCCATACTGGCGTTGGGGGCTTCGCCTTTTATTATGGCCAGTACCGAAAGCCTGGTCGGTTTTGTCCTGAACGGGACGCTGAAGACATTCGGGGATATTTATGTAAGCGCATTGACTGTGATGCAGAGTGCGATGCTCTTTGTCAGTGTTCCGCTCACCGGATTTGCTTTGGGATTTGTTCCTATCGTGAGTTATAATTATGGACATGGCAACCGGGAACGGGTGAAGGAATGTTTCAAGATCGCTATGACTGTTATGTTCCTGTTTAATTTCGCTTTGATGTTGTTTATGATCTTGTTCCCGTCGGTTATTGCTTCGGCTTTTACGGCAGACGAAGAACTTATCGGAACGGTGAAGGAAGTGATGCCTGTCTTTTTAGCGGGAATGACTATTTTCGGTTTGCAGCGTGCCTGTCAGAATATGTTTGTGGCTCTTGGGCAGGCAAAGATATCCATTTTTATTGCCTTGCTCCGGAAAGTACTTTTGCTTATTCCGCTTGCACTTATCTTGCCGCGTTTCATGGGAATGATCGGTGTCTATTCGGCAGAAGCTATTTCCGATGCAACCGCAGCTATTTGTTGCACGATTATCTTTGCCATCCAGTTCCCGAAGATATTGAATAAGATGACTGTATAGTAAGATACTGTTTTAAATATAGTGTTGTTGGTAGGGGCGGTTCGCGAACCGCCCTTACAGATGCAGCATACAGAACCGGTCAGGGAATATCGATCAGTTTATGTGTCTGCAAGCTGAGTTGCCATTCCGGATGTTGGAGGATGTATTCTACAATCTCGGGAGTATTCCGGCAGGAGCAAGGCTGTATATAATGATGCTTAGCCGGCAGATTGATATAAGAGGACAAATCCTGTCCGAGGTAAACCACTTTCACTTCATCCATCCGGTCGATGCAGATAGGAGCACCTTCCTTCGGCGAACAAGTCACCCAGTCGATATTTGCCGGCAACTTGCGCGTGCCGTTCGTCTCTATACATATATATTTGCCTTCTTTGTGGAGCAGGTCGATAAATTCTTCATCGATCCATAAAGCAGGTTCGCCACCGGTCAGTACGACCAGGTTGGAAGGATAGGCGGAAATCGTCCTGATGATCTCTTCATCCGACATCAATGTTCCTTCCTCATGTTCTGTATCGCAGAAACTACATTTCAGGTTACACCCTGAAAAACGGATAAAGACAGCCGCCTTTCCCGTATGATAGCCTTCCCCCTGAAGGCTATAAAAAATCTGATTAATCTTTCTCATAGATCGCTGTGTTTGATTCTGATTCATTTACTTCTACTTTATAACAGGTGGGTATTTGGTCACAAATCCACCGGGCCATGTTCTCTGCTGTCGGGTTGAAGGGGAGAACTTCGTTTAAGTTCTGATGATCGAGTTTGCTCTTGATTAAGTTCTTGATATGGCTGAAATCGATCACCATACCATCGGCGTTTAGTTCCTTCGAGCGACAATAAACTGTGATAATCCAGTTGTGACCATGCAGGTTCTCACATTTGCTGGGATAGGAGAGCTTCAGGCTATGTGCGGCTGAAACTTCCATTCGCTTAACTACGGTATACATGCAAAAAAAGATAATTTAAACGTTTATACTCTGTACCTGATGTCACCTTGATACGGGTGCAAAAATACACAAAATACACATGCGATTATCAGCTCCCGGCCTATCATATTTATTAAAAAAACATTTGTATATTTGCAAGTATTAGAAGGTTAGCTCCATTTCTCCGGAAGATGGGAAAAAGATATAAAGTAGCAATAAGTAAAATAACCAGCGTTATTTTGCTTGTTATTTCACAGAATATGTGTGCTTTTGCCTTGGTAAACCAATTTTTAAGCTACGGGAGCAAATGTTAAAAAATAGAAGAAGCTGCAAATAAGTTTCGATAATTTTAAAAATGTGTTTTATAATATCTTTTTTTATTTGCGCAGTAACATAAAATCCCGCATCTTTGCATCCAGATAACCTAAACAATCTTTTTGCCTTAAAGACTAATACCTATTAAAAACCTATAAAGAGGGCCTTTGAGAAAAGG
>ERZ856578.918-NODE-918-length-59388-cov-50.015157_pt1 | contig 59388 bp, 41 predicted proteins | sample MGYA00514384_ERZ856578 | MGnify/ENA primary metagenome ERZ856578 (study PRJEB29103, sample SAMN06111958) | human gut metagenome | biome: human gut; feature: ankylosing spondylitis patient; material: healthy_person | host: Homo sapiens | place: China:Hangzhou...
ATACTCCGATGCCAGTGGAGATCCCGTGTGCTCCGGTATACTTAAAACTGATATTCTCAATCGTCACATCATGGACATCTTTTCGGATGGTCACAAGGTCTTGATTAAATCCCATTTCGATGTCGGTGTAGAGGTCAGCAGGGTTTCCTTTGTCCAGATACAGATACAGGATATGATTTGCTCGATCGTGATAAAAATCAAAGTTCTTCTTCAGTTCACTAACACCTTGCAACTTTTTAAACCCCACCGCTTCCCCGTGATTGAAAACAATGATTCCAATGTCGTTAGTGTAGACGCCATAAGAATAAACGTTTGCCGTACCGGATTCTTTCCAACTGCCTTTTGCGGCATTCTCACGTGAGCCATATACGCAGGGCTTCGGCCCGGAACCATAAGCCCCATAGGTGACGCCGGAGACTGCGTTAAGCGTTCCCCGATACACACCGCCCCGTTCGAGAAGTACTACATCCCCCGAACCGATCAGATAGTTGTATGCGGACAGAGCATCCAAGGTCTTCCACGCTTGGGAGGGCGATAATCCATCATTGGAGTCGTTGCCGTTGTGAGCCGAGATATAGAAGGTTTTTCTGCCAGTTTTAGTCAAGTTTTCTTTACCAATTATCGTGTTGCGCAGCGAAGCTGCCGCACTATCACTCTTGCTGCTCATGTTGCCGTATAGTTTTAAGGTCTGTTCCATTGAAACCGGTGTCTCCGCATCCGGATTCACACTTGGCGTCGTGGGAGTGGTACTCGTTGGATCAGTGGTGGATGGGAGCGAGTTAGAACTTGGCGTTTCCGTACTTGTTCCCTCTGTTTCTGTGGAAGATACGCTCGGGTTCTCAGACACATCAGACACATCTGAAGAAATAGCCGATGAATTGATCTCGGACAGAGATTCCTGTCCTGCACAGCCAAAGCTGAACAACAACATTGTCATCAACAGAACAATAGAGAGTACACGAAAGATTCTATCCTTCTTGCTCATATGGCTTCCTCCTCCCAAATCACGATCGGATCAACGTCGATTCCTCTATCACGCATTTCATGCGCTGTGTCCTCGCACTGACAAACAGACTCCTTATTCCATACGCCAAATGGCCGACCTTTTACCTGTATATATGTGTTGTGGCGCAACTCTGGATAATACTGTGGCTCAATTGCGTCAATTTGGAATAAATTCACCCGGCTTTGATAAAAAATATTATCTCGAATGATATAGTTCTTTGCGAAATTCTCGCTTTCCCATGTCTTTATGTGTGCCGGCGTATTTTTGTCTGGACGCTGTTCTCCAAGCCCAAAGCCTGCATATAAGGTCAGGTTGTTTTCGATAAGGATATCCTCCATATAACATTCTGGATCGATTAAGATTTTCCCATCCTTATTCCGTCTGCGGACGTAGCATTCAAAACTAAACGTGCAATACTCCACTAGGTTGTAACGATAGGTAATATGGCGCATTTGAACCTGCTTTGCTCCGCCGGCCTGATGAGTGATCCCCGCGTCATACACTTGAGAAACATAACAATGCTCAACCAGCACTGTGTCTGAGGAAGCCCAAAACTCAACTGCATTGCCATACCGTACGGTCCCGGCTTGAATGGAACCGCCAATCCAGTGGAATTCGCAAAAACGAATGACAATATTTTTGCAATAACCTCCTGCAATCCCATGAGCGCCGGTGTAGCAGACATTCAGATTTTCTATGGTAATATTCTCCTGACCATTGAGCAGCTGGACTGTATGCAAATTAATACCAATCTCGATTTCTTTAAAGCACTCAGCCGGATTTCCTTGGCTCCACCGCATATAGACATGCCGGTCGGGCGCATGGAAGAAATCACCGTCGTTTTGAAGTTCTTCTATACCTCCGAGTTTTTTGATGCCAACCAGCTTACCATCGTCCCCTATCAGGAGCCCCGCATCCCGGTCATAGATACCCTCACAACGATAGACGTGAAGAATATCCGTGGTTTCCCAATGCAGTTCAGCAGCATTCCATAGCGATCCACAAATGCGTGGCTTCGGGCCGGAGCCATAGGCTCCGTACCCAACGCCACTTTTTGTTTGCAAAATGCCTCGGAACAAATCCCCGCGTCGAAACAGCACCACATCTCCTGTTCTCAAGTGATTAGCCCGATTAACATGTTCCAAAGTCGCCCATGCGGATTCGGGGGATAATCCGTCATTTGTGTCGTTGCCGGTTTCAGAGACATAGTACCGTTTCCCCGAGCCAACAAGCAAATCTGGCGCCCCAAGTATTTCTTGCTTTCTGTGCGCGACGACTACCGGAATATTGAATCCTACATTCTTCATATATTTATCACTTCATTAGCAAAATTTGTTTATTGCCCTTATCCACAGCATCCTGCACATTCGGCGCATAGGTCTGCAGAATCGTGGTGATCTGATTGGCTTCGTGAGTATACAGCTGATAACGAATATCCATCTCCCGAACCCCATTGTCCTCTAAAGTCAGCATGTTTTTTGTGGTATTGGTAATCCTATTAGGATTACTGCGCGCAGCCTTAAGCACCTCAAGAAACTGACTGTTGACAGCCGTATCGTTAGAGAACATTTTCGACGTATCATAGCTTCCCATATCCAACATATAGCGCAACAGATAGGGGACGGCTTCGGGATTGGAGGCTCCCTTGGGAATGCCCCAAGCGGAATACTCACCCAGCATTTGATAATCCTTTCCGCCGGCGGCGCCTGATGGCAGCGGAACCGCCCTCAGATAGGATTTCGCCTTCAATTTGGCAAAATATTCAGATGTGGAAAAGCCCCCCGTTATGCTAGAACAGAAGAAAAGCGAATCGCCGTTGACAAAAGCATTCATCTGCCACGTGTCCTTGGTCAGTAGCCCTTTGTTTATCTTATCCAGGGTGGTATACCAAGTAGATACCAGCAGTTCGTTATTCATATTGCTCACATATTTTGTCCCATCATAGGCGATCATGGACATACCACTACACAGAGGCAGGAGATTCAACGGCTCAAAGCATACGCCATAGGCTCCATCGCATTCCTTAACAAATTCTTCACACATATCCCAAAAAGCATCCCAGGTCCATTTTCCATTCTTCCAGAGTGAGTAGGGATCCTCTAGTCCACACTGTTTAACTAACAGGTTATAGTTATAAAAACAGACAGTAGAATCATAAAATGCCGTATCCAACAGATTGGTGGCATATGCCTTGCCGTTAAACGTATAATCTGCCATCGTTTGATGATCCCATGCCGTGTCGTTAAAACTGAAGTTTAGATCATCCAACGGCTGCAGGGCCTTCACGTTATTGATACCGTTCTCCTTGCAGCGAACCAAATCGGGGGCCCGGCCGGAGGCCACCAAAGCTGTTAATTCACTCGCAAAGTTCTCATAGGAGCCAACATTGTTTTTAACGGTACAGCCGGTGAGCTTTTCGAAATTCTCAATTGCACTGCCTTCCATGGCCGTGCGTGCATCATACCAGGTAAAATAGGTGATCGTAGTTCCCTTCAGGTTGGATGGCATATTTTGCATAACCTGGTCTCTCGTCAAAGCGGTCATTGGCTCTACCGGTGAAGAGGCATCGGACTGCTCATTACTTCCAGAGGGGTTCGTACCTGATGAGTTTGATACGTCAGAGGTCCCCGTACCCGTGGAACTTACGTCAGAAGATTCCGTGCCCGTGGAACTTACGTCAGAAGATTCCGTGCCCGTGGAACTTACGTCAGAAGATTCCGGCACTACAGGGGTACCATTACAACCTGTAAACAATACCAACGTCAGGATTAATGCTGCAAACATACCTGTTACCCGCGATAATTTTTCTTTCATGATCTTTCCTCCTTAAAATTGACCTCATGTCCAGGTGTGAAAATTAACCTACAATCCCAACCCGATCGATACTTTGGATAAACTTTCTTTGCAGGATAATATATATCAGAAGCGGCACAGCTATAAATATCAGGCAGGCCGCTAATACGGCAGAAACCGCTTGGTAGGTCCACTGTCCATAACCCAAGATTGATAATGCGGAAAAAATATTATATAGCTGTACCGCCAAAGGACGGTTTTCTAACGTATATATCAGCGCTAAATAATAATCATTCCAATGCCATATAAAGGAAAATAAAAACACAGTAACTAGAACCACACCAGATGACGGAACAATGATTTTTATAAAGGTACGAATAGGACCCGCACCATCAATCCAAGCTGCCTCTTCCAATTCTTTAGGCAATCCTTTAAAAAATTGCATATATATGAAGATAAGTAAACCGCCTCGCAGACCTACGGCAAACAAAGAAGGCAAATAGAAAGTCAGCGGGGTGTCCAATATGTTAGGCCGCAACTCTGTACCAAGAGCCATACCAATCAGCCTTAGAATGCCCAGAAAATCCAATTGTCTAAAATTAAGAAGGGTTGGTATCGCAGTCAACTGCTCTGGTACCAGAATGGTGAGAATCATGGAGAACATTAGAAGCTTTTTCCCTCGGAACTCAAATCGAGCCATACCATAGGCAGCTATGGAACAGGTCACGATTTCAATAAGAGCGCTGACAATTTCCAAAACCAACGTGTTTTTTAATGATGGCCACAAATTCAAGGCTTCCGCTGCCCTTGCAAAGCTGTCCAAAGAGTAGTTCTTGGGAATCCAAGTTACCGTAGGGTCGCTGAAGTCCGAAATGGCCTTGACTGAGCCGCTGATCATATAAAGCAGCGGATACAGAAGGATGAAACTGAGTGCCAGAAGAAAAATCCACCTTACGATAACCGTAAAACCGTGAGCCGTCCGCTTACGAAGAAGCATTTTTTGTGCTGCCGATATGTTCATCCGATCTCCCCCCTAGTCCCAACGCTTCAGGCAGAAGCGGTTATACAACAGCATGACTCCTCCCATAAACAGTCCAGCCAAAACAAAATACAACCACATCATGGCGGAACTCCGATCATACACCTGCGAAGTATTCATTAGGGTATACGCTTGGCTCATCACTGCATTATCCACCGACGTGAAAAGCTCTATCATAGTATAAATGATTACCAGTACCACCACATGCCGCAACATAGGAAAAGTGATATACCAAAACTCCTCCCACTTACTGGCGCCTTCTACCTTGGACACCTCATATAACGGTGCCGGAATGGTCTGCAACCCGGAAATAAACAGGACTGTCTGCACCCCACAGGACCAGATCAATCCGAACACATTATTGAGCGTCGTTGAAAAGAATCCAACCAGCTCGGCCGACAAATTCAGTCGCCCTAAAATCTCCTCAAAATCGATCATGCTGCTATAGGATAAAGCAGCACTGCTGGTTGAATCAAAAAATAATGGTACCCGAACATATTCAGATTTCAGCAGACTCATCACTACTCCCGATGCAATGATGACTGGCAGAAAGAAGATAGCTCTGGCTACTACCCGACCTACAAATTTTTGATTAAGGACAACGGCGAGGATCAGGCTCAACGACAGTATGATGGGGAGGGAATATAAAATGCTGAGCAGACTATCGCGCAAATGGTTTAGATACTGGGCATCTTCCTCAAACAGGTTGCGATAATGCTCCAGCCCTGCAAAGGTTGCTTTTACACCCTCACCCGTAATGGAAATATTACAGAACGAGTAGTACAAGGAACTTATCAACGGTATAAAGAAGAAAACCAACAGCCCAAAGACCCAAGGCGCCACAAACATGTAACCGTACCTCTGTTTTAGAAATTCAATGCTATGGGATCGCTTTCGAGCCTTCACTGTTGATCACCACCCGTCGTAAACATAAATTGCATAGGCTCCAGTGGGCCATCAGGTGTTTCCACAACCATGTCTGTAGGATTTGTATAAACGATCACGCCATTGTCGAACCGAGTTTCTGAATAACCCGAAGTATCCATTCTCCATTCTGTCAAGGTCGCACCCTTAATAGCGTTGTAATAGTCCTGGCACCAAACAACAGTATCCACGATGAGATCCCGGTTTTCAGCATAAACGGAAGCATACAGCCCTTCCGCCCCGGACTCGACCAAATCCAAGTCGTATTCATACAAAAGGGAAAAACACGGCCCCACTCCATAAGCAATCGACTGAAGCAGGCTTTTTTGCGGATTAGATGCTGTATTGATGGATGGGCCGTACAAAGGACGCAGCCCGGAAAAAACCATCTCATAAAAGGGGATCGACTCGTCTAGGACGGTATAGGAACCGTTAGAAACTGGAGTAAAAGCTAAATAATCCGCTGAAACCGCAGCATAATCATTAGCCTGACTGGTTAATAACTCGCGGCCATTGGAAAGTTTGGAAAAAATACTCTGTGCATCCGCCGCCATGCTACCTTTGACATAGTAAGCAGGATCTGAATAATCAGAATACGCTGTACTACCCAATGTCGACAATCCTACACCTGAAATGCCCTGCTTCGTAAGAAAGTCTTCCAAACATTCAGAAGCCTGCGTTAATTTCTTGCGACTAAGAAGAAAATAAGGAGGGGCCTCTGTATCTTCTTTATGAAGGGCTTTTGTTAATTTGTAAAAGGTGGCTCGTTGTCCCATGGCAGACTTGGCGGTGTCGAAAAGAGTTCCAAACCCGTTTCCCCCTTGGTTAAAGTACAACAAATCAAAGTCAACAAAAAGTGGGATTCCCAACGTCTCGCACTGGGTCTTCAAATTTTCATATCCTTTTATTCCCCCTAACTCTCCACTGAAGGAAAATCCACCGGCAAGCTTTCCTATGTCCAGTCCACTGGATCCAAATCCCTTTAGAAGTACAATAGGGGACGAGCCGGTTTTATCATGCAGGTCGTTTAGTATTTCACCTGCCTGCGCAAAGCTGGTGGCCGCGGTAAGGGATTCATATGGAATTCCCAGAAAAAACTGCCGCGTTTCAGCTCCTCCAAGTATATTAAGTAAATAGAAGGCATCAGAGGTTTTTGCCTCAACGTCGTATAAGTTGTCTAGATACCCCCGGTAAAGCCTTGCCATACCGGCGTAATCAGCCTCCCCACCGCGAAGTGGATAATATGCCACAGTATACCGACAATTGACCGTTAGATCTTCCGAATAGCGCGTTACATCGCTACGGGTGGCATTGATCACCATTTCAACAACATCATATCCCCTTGTCCAGAAGGTGGCCCAAGCATGTGTATACTGCGTCTGCCTCCGCCCGGCCTCTGCCTCAATATAGGCGGCATGAGCCCCCTCCTCGATAATTGCACATAGACCATTTGCCCCATCCTTCACGCCAAAAACCGGAAGTCTTACCGTTGGCGTCTCTTTCCAGTACTCCGTACGAAGTTGCGCGGCATCCGCACCATAAACCGCTCCGGAAAAAGAGGAATATCCTTCTTTACGCTGCTCTGCATACATGAGAGCTCCACTCTCAACAGGCAGCATCAAATACGAGTCTTCATTACCATTTGGAGTTGAGCAGAAAAAGGGAGCAACGGAAATAGCTACCACTTTATAGGAATGCTCTTCAATCGTCTGTGGGTCCACCGTAACCCGTAAACAATCATCGGAGAGCGTATATGATACCGGAATGGCAATCTCTATCGCGTCGAAATAATAGGTAATCTTTAAACCGTTTTCAATAGATTCACAGGACACTCGTCCCTCACTTATTGCGCCGTCGTATGCATAAGAGATGTTGGTAGTTCCGTCTCCAGGATTATAGTATTGCAGATATAAAGGGGAATTGACCATCCTATTGGCCCCGTCATCCATGAGATATTCATAAGGCGTGGTTCCCCAAAATTTATCGGATAATTTATCATATAGCAGGACACATTTTGCCTCATTATTCCAAGACAGTTCAAGATCGCCGACCTGTACGAAAGTCCCAGTCTGCATTGTAGGAACCTCGGCAGCCGTATTAAAGGGCTGTTCCGCCGGCGCCTCACAACTTGCAAGTAAAAGTATCTGTACAGTCACGGCTACAAAAGCGATAAAAGAATGCCGTTTTTTCACTGTTGTTTCCCCCTAAAACGGACTAACGGTAGGCTAATTCCACATAAACGGATACTAGAAAATCCCAGAATTGCTGCAGCAAAATGCCAAGCATAAAAACAATAAATACAATTAAAATAATTCCAAGAAGCGTGATGAGCGACGTCAACAGAAATTTGCCGAAACCATATTCATGGATCGTCATGGCACCCACGCACAATAGAAACAGACTATAAATAAGTGCTACTGTGTGGAGCGTTGTCAAGAACGGCGCCATCGACAGGGGCAGTACCTGAGATAAGATTAAAAACAGCAGTCTTTCCACAAGCATCGGTAACAACGCATATGCCGTGGAGATAAAGATATCCTTGAGGCGCCCTTTCCCCTGCATGGGGGTTGTCACCAGCCAGTTAGCTACACACCAGAGAGTCACCAACCCTACTGTTTGCAGAAATACAAAAACCATATTAAAGGTGGTTTTATCAAAATTGCTAAACAGGAAACCTCCGTGTGTCTGGCAGAGCATAGCCAAAGCAAAATAGACTACCATTAGTATTGCTGCAATCAAAACAGAACCCTGGTTTTTATACCTAACTGCATTAAAGGAGTCGAAAGGATGAATCATAACCGACGATACTGTCCGGCATTTTTCATTTCGGATTAGATGAACGGCATGCCGATTGGTATAAACCATAAAAACCGCAATACCGCCAACTGCTGCCAGCAATAGGAGAAAAAGCCACCAGAAATTATTTTCTATGAACTGTTTGGCCAAAACCTCATATGCTTGGCCGTATGTGGTGTAGTCCGCTGCCAGCCGTGCATAATCCCGGGCCTGCACATAGTCACCGCTTTGATAATACGCCCTAGCTAGCCCCCGATACGCTAGCCTGCTGTTGGCATCCATAGATAATACTTGTTCCCAATAAGGAGCAGCCGCCTGGTAATCGCCCGTCAATGATATTCCCTGTGCAGCAAGCACCAAAAGTCCGTATGTGGTGGGTTTAAAAACCGTCACGCTTTCCGTACCTGCATCCGCTATGAGCAGCCGTTCTCCCTGCACCCCAATCGCGGAGGGGGATGTAAAGGTTCCCAGCGTATCCCCTGCACCAAATCCGCCTCCAAAAGCAGACAGTTGATTACAATCATGGTCGTATATATATATTTTCCCGTAGGTTCTATCAACAGAATAGATAAACCCCTTTTCGTCCACCGTTAGGTCAACAAAACTTTGCAGCTTATTTTCTTTTAGCCGGGTAATATACTCATCTTCTGCAAAATTGAAATCGCTAGCGTTGATGGATGAACCGGTGATTTCCCTTTTGTATAAAACATTCGTACCACTAGGACTGAGCATTTGGATTTGGCCGCTGCCGTTGCTGGGGGTTGAAGTTGCTCCTGTACAGGTATAAACGAAATCATCGCTGCTTGTAAACAGATTGGAAAATTGGTAGGGCAGCGTTCTGGCTGTCTTAGACTGCTTGATATTATTGCTCGTCAGCAAATCCCATACATAAGACAACGCTTGTAGAGGCGTGGAAGAAACCGTGTTCGCGCCATAAAATCCAATAAATTGATCATCAGGAGAATACATCAGCGCCCCATAATACGATCCTTCACTGAGAACATAAGTATAGCCCTTGCTGTCCTTGGTCAACTTTAAGGGACGATATACAAAGGAAGCCGGAATCAAGTCAGAATCCGGTAATTCCAAAGTCTTGTGAACCACACCGTCTCTGTCCAGTATAAGAATCCTTCCCCGTTCGGTATCCGCAATATAAATAAGTCCATCCGTATCCACATAAATGCCACGGGCATCCGAAAAATCCTCTGTTTCGCAGGTGACAACCGATTCTAAATTTAAATCGCTATCCAGTATTACAACTGCCGCTTCACTTCCCGCTAGCAGGTATACCTTATCGTCGTTGGCACAAAATATATCTTCCAGTCCTTTTAGGCTGAAATCCAATCCGAGGGAGGTACCAGAGATCCTCCGTGACGCCTCAAACATATGCCGGCCGTATACTGATACCTTCCCATTTAGGGTATCCCATGACGTATAAGCCTCTTCTGCATTTACACCGAGCATTAAAGTCCATAACAACAGCATAACCACTGCGACAGATCTTAGGCATACGATAGGTTTTCGCCTCATTCTCTCACCTCCGCTCAGTCTTTGATTCCGGCGCTACTCATCGTCTCCATAACATTGCGCTGAGAAATAATGTACACAATAATGGGAGGGATCATCATGATTACCGTGGTTGCCATAGCACTCCCCGCCCGTGCCAGTCCGCCGGAATTGATTTGGGACATAACATAAGGCAAGGTTTTCAACTCTTCGCTGAAAATAGTACCGTTTGGCATAATCGACCACATGTCTTTAAAAGAAAACAGCAGCAAGGTCATCCAGGCCGGACGTACAATTGGCATAACAATACTCCAGTACATTCGGAAAACACTGGCCCCATCGATCCTTGCCGCCTCAAGCAATGCATCCGGAATGCTGGAGTCTATATACTGCTTCATCAGAAAAGCACCCATAGCGGAAGGAATATAGGGAAGAATATACACCAGATATGTATCAATAATTCTCATATTGCTCATCAGAATATACTGGGGAATCCCCAACGTATAGCTATTGTATAATAGCGCAAACTGTACTACCAGGAATAGTGCGGTGCGTCCTTTGATTTTGGATTTAGAAAAGGTAAACGCCGCCATAGATGCCGCTACAATGTGCAAAGCCGTTGTTACAATACTAACAAAGAGACTATTGAAAACATATCGGGAAAGTGGCACCATCAGGTTCGCAATCAGATTTGGTAGGACGACATAATTATCTAATGTGGGCCGAGAAACAAAAAAACGAGGCGGAAACACCAGCAGCTCTTCCATCGGTTTAAAAGAGGTGCAAACACAGTAAACCAAGGGTAATACCGAAAACAAACCGCAGAGCAAGAGAAACAAACCGTAAAACACATTGCCAGCTTTATTCCGCGTATATCGACGGTACTGAGAACGGGGATGACGCTTTGCAAGAATTACACGTGCCATTCTTCAATCATCCCCCTTTTCAACGTCCAACTAAATGTAAAAGCTTGCCGACAACAATTCGTGTAATAGCCATTAGCGCAAAAAGAAATACGGAAATTGCCGAAGCATACCCCATTTCATACCGAACGGTTCCTACATCCACCAAATGGGACACAATGGTATCCACTGTATTGTTGACACTGGGATATCCAGCCAAAGTAGTGCAAATAGAACTAATAGAAAAAGTCGCTTGTATCTGCATAACCGCGCCGAACAAAAGGATACTCTTCATACTGGGAAGCGTAATATACCATAACTCATGCCATCTGGTACGAATTCCATCTATCGCCCCAGCTTCATACAATTCGGTATTGACATTCTGTAAGCCGGCTAAGTCAGACAGAAACGACACCCCCATGCTCTGCCACAGTTGTACTACAATGACGATCGCCATACAATATTCTGTGCTTTTGAACCATTGCATTGGTTCGGTGATAAGTCCCACAGACAATAATAGGCTGTTAACATACCCATAGCTATCACCACTGAAGGCGATTTGCCAGATGAAATAAGCGTTTCCCGCTAGAGCAGGAGCGTAAAATAAAAATGCCAGAAATCCACGTACGATGCCGTTAAATTCGTTTATTAACCAAGCCAAAAGAAATGCCAACAAAAAACTGAACGGCCCGGTAATTATTGACAACACGAGAGTATTACTGACGGTTTTTAAAAACATTTCATCCCCGACAAACATGCGGATATAATTAGTCAGTCCGGAAAAAATGGGCATGGATACTAAATCGTAGTTAAAAAAACTAAGCACCACTGAAGAGGCCACTGGCAAAACAGTAAATAGAAAAAAAAGAATGAAAAACGGTAACAGCAGGATGATGAATGAGGCGTTCTCTCCCAACTTACGCCTTGTCCCAAAATGCAAAACATGTCCCATGGCTTGTCGGTTTTCTTTATTCCAAGCCATACTCCACCCGCTTTCTCGTGATCTCATCGTCGACAATAGTTCCCCATTTCATCAGCATATCCATGGGATTCTCATTTGCGTTAACGACATTCCAAAAGCACTGATCAACGCCACGCGCGACATAATAACTCCCTGGTGTTTCGGGAATTTCTTCAACAGCTTTCCATTGTTCCAGCAAACCGTCCAGCATATCCCCGTCCCAAGCCATCTTCTTTACTGCCTCAACATTGGAGGAAGCGTTTCGTCCCAATGTCCCCAATATAGCCTCCAATTCGGCGGAATACTGATATTGAGTTTCCGATGATGTCCACCACTTCAAAAATTCCCATGCATTATCGGGATTCTCGGACATCTTCAAAATTGCACAACCTGTTCCTGACCCGGCTGACGTATGTTTGATCGAACCATCTGATTGCGCATGTCCCGGTATGGGCACCATAGTCCACCGGCCGTCTATCTCTGTTGCTGCCTCTTTAATGGTAGCGTACATTGTATACGGCTGGATACCAAGGGGCATGGTACCGACGCGGAAACGATTATAAAAATCATAAGTAACCGGACATTTATACTTTGTATACAAATCGCTCCATTGGCAGAATATATCAATAGCTGCCGCATCCGTCAGATTAGTGGAATCCAATTCAGGGGAATACATGTCTACTCCATTCTGCAATAGCAGTGAAGGATATAAGGACAGACCACCGACTCCCACATTGACCGTTCCAGTGGACACGATCTGGGTATAGGGCAGTCCTATTTGTAGATTACTGCGGGCGAGTACTGTCAAGACGTTTAAAAACTCTGTCCATGTTGTAGGTATATCGATGCCAAGATCTTCAAACACATCTGTCCGGCAGAACATCATATAAAAATTCTGGGTATCCGGGAGAGCATAACAGCCTCCCTGATACTCATAAGGTACCGTAGCACCAGGCATAAAGCGATCGCAGACCGCAGGAAAATCCTCAAAGCGGGAGAGATCGACCAAAATGCCGCGCATAGCGAGATTCACCGGTTCGGTTCGACTTTGCTGAAGAATACAGTCAGGACCATTCCCCGAAACCACGGCCTGCACAACAGTGGTATTGACAACCTTCAGATTAACTCCAATGTTATATTTGGGAACAAACTGACTCTGAATCAGCGAGTTAAGCACCTGTGCTTGATCACGTCCCCAATTTACCCAGATCGTTATTGATTCACCACTATCTGATGAACCAGACACGTTGTTGTAATCCTGTGTAAAGGAGGCTACAAACCGCTGTATACTAAATGCCATTTTTTGAAAGATGTTTTTGGTGATGACACAAAAGTCTTCTTCTGGATTTGCTAGATATAGCCGGTCAATCCCCAAAGGCATGCTGCGCATATCATTAACACAGGCTGACAAACTGCCATAATTAGTATAATAGTTATCTTTATATCGATGGGCTATATATGGGTTCTGAATCATCTTATCAAGGACTTGAACCATACTGCGGATTACCGATACGTAGCTGCCCCCTAAACGCCCGGTGATTTGCTCAATATTATCTGCCTCATGAATCAACCGATTCCGGCAGTCAGATAAACGGCTATTCAGATCAGGAATTTGTTCAAAAAGATCATAGCTACGATATGTGTCCACTGTTTCACCGGTCACGATGGTGATATCCATATACACATCACCGAGAACACGGATAATGTCCTCAAGATTACTACATATCTCCGCCATATCACCCTGCGTAACCGTCAGACTAATTTCATGTTCCCCCTGAGTAAAATACAATGGCAGTTCGTTCCCATTGCTGTCCTGCAGGCTCTGAAATGCCCAGCCGTCAGCATAGTCAAACGGAATAGCCTGAGCCTCAGAAAAGGGTGTCTTTCCGTCTATTTTAAGACAACGATAAGATGTTCCGTTGAGTACATAGTCCTGCCGATATGTAAAGCCGAGTTTATAATAGCCATCTTCTAAAACGTGAACTTTCCAAACAATTGTATCTCCAACTGTCGACCAGTTATTTCCCCCAATATAATTGATACGGCTTTTTACTGGATCGCTTGGGTAAGGTATAGAAGATGTGCTATCGGACTGACTAATCAAAGAATATTTATTCTTAATAGCCGCCGCTTCACCCTCCAACGTGATTTGCTCGCCATCATACGCCTCTCCTGGGTGACTTTCCCGGTATTCCTCGTAACCGGGAATTGTTTCCGGCACATTTAACTGCAAGGAATTCAGTAAAAAATCGCCCTTTACCGCTGATAAGGTAATTTGGTGTGCTCCGGCCTCCAAATGGATCAAATACGGTTCCTCACTCCAACCAGAGTTGCTTACCACCGTATATGCGTGCGGAGAATCATACGGCACCTGGTTTGAGGAAAATTCATTTCCATTACCATCAACACGTGCTTCATCCCCATCCATCCAAAAGCGGGGCAAAGTAAAACCGCCTGCCTCTGTGAATGGCAGACGGCCATCCACTTCAAACGAAACCTCCAATTCAGCAGTCAGCGTATCCCCTGTCATATAGCACAATGCCAGTGTATAAACAGCGGTTTCCGGAATATCAACCAAAAATGCGACCGATGATCTTCCGGCTTCCATTCTGACACATCCCAGTTCATCCGTTGCTAACCCGGCTGAATTGACAGTCAATTCTATCCCTTGCTTCGCACTTGGGGCAGAAGGCATATCGTGCAGATATGTGGTATAGTCTGTATTCATCCCATCGGTGTCTGCGTATACCGTTTGCTGAATTTCATTCCCGTAAACCTGCCCATTTTCTCCCGTAGTCTCCGCTATCAGAGATTCTCCGGCAACCGACAAAACTGTAGTTACCAGCAACGCCGCAATCGAGAATATGCTGACTCGCTTTCTCATAATCCGTTCCTTTCCATCCTTAGCCGGAAAACTTTTTCGGTATTAGATATAATCTCCCAAAAACGCGTTATTGGCCTCAAATAATTCGTCTACCATATTTCGAATCTCTTCCAGACTACATACTGCTGAACACAACGGATCCATACTAACGGCCTGAAATACCTTGTCACGGCTCTTCTCCATAGCTGCTTCAACCACGAGGTTCTCTATCTGAGCAGTTTGTCCGATTAGAATGGCCAGATGATCCGGCAGCTTCCCTACGACCATCTGCTGTAATCCAAAACGAGTTGCTAATACCGGAACCTCGACACAGGCGTCATAAGGCAAATTCTCAATACTGCCATGATTGAGGACATTGCCGTTGAAACGATAGGGTGTATGATCCCCAATCAGTGCGTTAAATACATAGCTTGCGAATTCATCACCACGCTTCGCCTCCACTGGTTCATTTTGAATCCAGTCTTCGATCTCCTCCCGCCAGTGGATATCCTTTTCTAAATGATAATTAAGCGAGCAAGCATGCAACCCTGGATTCCAGTTCGTACTATGCGTGCAATATTTTTCTATCAGATCAGGGCGCTTGCGGAACCATGCGCAGTATTCAGAATTGTGGCCACTAGATTCCGTCACATAATATCCCAAATATTTATATAGTTCATTGCGCACCTGCTCTTTATTATAGTACTCTGGATCTTGGAGTTTTTCCTTGAGCAACGGATAAGCATCTTTACCGTTCCAGAGAAATTTCAGATAAAAAGCTTGATGGTTGACCCCGGCACAAAGATAATCAATCTCCTCACTGGGCGCGCCGATCCATCCCGCCAGCATCTCTGCAGTTTTCTGCACACTATGACACAATCCGGTTACTTTTACTTTGGTACAGGTCTGCATGGCCTTGCACAACATAGCCATGGGGTTAGTGTAGTTCAGAAACCATGCATCCGGGCAATATGTTTCGATGTCCCGGCAGATTTCCAACATTAAGGGAATATTCCGAAGCGCTCGGAAGATACCCGATACGCTGCGAGTATCACCGATGTTGATATCCACTCCGTATTTTTGGGGAATCTCAATATCGTAACGCCATATCTCAGTACCCCCGTTGAATACTGTACACAATACTCCGTCAGCTCCCGTCAGTGCTTCGGCACGGCTCTGCGTGGTCGTAATAGTCGCTGGTACGGATAGAGCTTTAACAATTTTATCGCAAGCACGCCGGATCATCTCTAAACGCTCCGGATTGATATCCATTAGACAAATTTCGCAATCTTTAAAAGCGTCAAATGTCAGCAAATCCTTAACGAGATTTCTCGTAAAAATAAAGCTTCCTGCACCAATAAAGGCAAATTTTTTCATATCTATACAACTCCTTATCGTAATGATACTTTCCCCGTTAACGAAAAAAGCACTTGTCATGCGTCAATTTGTAATATGTATTAGCCAACGTCTTCGACGCTACCAGTGATGAAGATGTCAGCATGGTAGTCCCCTCCGTAATTGTTACTCGGGTGGTAGCCATGATTGGTGTCTCGGATGATTCCTGCGAGACTGTGCACTCTGTATTCAGTTGTGTTTTTGTTGAATTCGAGTCAGTTGTTTCGAAATGATTATCTGCTGAACTTATCGGCCACGACGCTTCCTTTGAACCGTCAGCGCACCCGATTAGCCCACAGAGCAAAAAGCACAAGACAAATTAGATATATTTATTCCTCATTGAAAGAGACACCTATTAAACCTCCTCTTGCCGATGACAGATCCGTAATGATCTACTTGTTTCTATAACAGCTTTCATATACAAATACACACCAGCGCTCCAGCCCATCATAGGCGGCATTTCCGAAGCTAGCCGTTCTTGCGAAACCAACACACTGCCATCAACCACATTGTATTTCTCCCATAGATAGCCAGTTGTTTCGTAATTGCTTTCCACCAGAGCAACATATTTTTTGGCTATTCGAAGGGCATCTTCATCAAACCCATATCGAAGCAGACCTTCCACAGCGATGGCGTGTAGTGGCGCCCAGCCATTGGGGTATCCCCACTGAAACGCAAAGGGGGTATCCCATTTTTCACAAGCCGTCAGCCCAAAACTTGTTTCCAGGCGAGGCAACTGCCTCCGCAGCGACGCAGCTTGTTCCTGCGTTGCCATACCCACCATGAGCGGATAAAAAGATGCGCAGGAGAAAATTTGACTTTTCTCGTTCTTTACAAAGTTATAGTCAAAGAATACGCCATCTTTAAGCATAACGCGGTTCATCGTTTCTTGGCGATCGGCCGCTTTTTTTCGCCAGTTTTCGCTATCTCCAACTTGTGTGTACTCTGTTAGGTCGGCAATAGTATTTTCCAGCATATAGAGCAACGCGTTCAAACATACCGGCACATACTGTTCGATCATAAAGCCAAAACGAGGGCTTATATCCCATCCGCTCTCACAGGCTCCGATATACTGAACGGAAAGGCTTTTGTCATCGATATCCTCCGGACGACGACCGATTCGCTTTATGTAGTCTTGGTATATTTTTTCCTGTATGGCTCTCTCACGGTCACCGGCATATTGATTCAAGCCGCAGGAAGTCATTCGTTTTTTCATCCAGAAAGCGTGTTCACGAATCAGATACTTGACCGCCCGTTTCATCCAATTGGCATCCTTCGTCACAGCCGCAACATCTGCTACCATTCGGGACAAAAAAGGCGGTTGCGAATTTTTGAGATAATACGTTCGGTTTCCATTAGGAACAAAACCGTAGCGATCGAGCAGGAAAAACAAGTTCTCCACGTTATTGACGGCCTGTTGTATCCGTCCAGAGAGAATCAACCCTCGATTGATAAAACTGGTATCCCAGTAATACATTTCTTGAAAGCGGTTACCAATACATGGAACCGTATAGGGATGCGGCAAACCGATCAAGGTGCCATCATCTTTACACCCGTTATGTATACAGTGATCCCACTCTCTTTTTATTGTTTCAACAAGATTCATAAGGACTCCAAACCATGAAGATTTCTCCACTTATCAGCGTTTATTTTTTGCATTGCATGAGAGTTTTAGTTTTAACTGAAATAAGGGTAATTTTTCCAAAACACATAATAACAACAAAATTAAACCCAAATATCTAAAATATCTAACTATATCTTCTAATAGAATTATAAACGAATTTACTTTGCAAAATAATAGCATATGCTACACAAATAATATGGATAAAACTGCCCTTGCTTCTTTCAAGATGTTCCTTTATACTAAGAGTGAAAATGCAGCTTTAGCCCTAACAGTGAAAGGGGGATCCTCTGGTTGTTTCAGTTTTATCAAGGCCGGATTTCCAGCGAATATCCCTATCCTACCGATTCTACTCATGTTTTTGTAAATAACTGTGGTATGTCCCTTGTACAGAAAGATTATTACGAGGAGAACCGAAACAATGGCCGAGGCGATTTTCAACTTTTGTACGTAGTAGAGGGCGAACCTGTTTATACTATCAACGGTCAAAGTCTCCAGGCAACTGCTGGCACTTTAATTTTATATAAGCCCTATGAATCTCAGAAATATATTTATTCCACAGAAAAAAGCATTCGGATCTACTGGATCCACTTTTTTGGAACAGAATTTGAACAAGTTCTGACAAAACTTCCCTTGTTCCAGACCGGAACCATGTATATCGGAGTTTCAAATGAAATTATTAAAACCTTTGAAAAAATTATCAGATATATGCAAAGCAATATTAGTTATTACAATTTAATGTGTTGTGGCTTTTTCTTTCAAATTTTGGCACAGATAGAGAATTTAATTCGTATTAATGATATTCAAAATCCAGTTATCTGTAAAAGTGTCGAAAAGGTTATATCCCTAATCAACACCAATTGTGCCGTAGAATATTCAGTCAGCGAATTAGCCTCAATATGCAATCTAAGTGATTCATATTTTTTTCGCAGTTTTAAAAAATTTACAGGTAAATCGCCCCGCAATTACCGACTTGCCGTTCAAATATCCCAAGCCAAGCACTATCTATCGTCTACCAATCTGCCCATTAACACTATTGCGCAAAACATTGGGTTTCCCGACCCTCTGTATTTCAGTCGCATTTTTAAAAAGCACACCGGTTTATCGCCGCGAAATTATCGTCAACAAAAGCATGATTAAATAAGTTACTTTTGCTGCATATCCGCATCAGTAAGTGATCAAACCCTTTGGCAATTCATATCTAAATATAACAAAGCACTAGCAAATAAGGATCCGGATATCGCCCCGCATTAGAAAGGAGATAAAGATAAAGAATGCGAATCATCGTGTGTGTTAAACTGGTGAATAAGGAATTGAGTCCTTTTGATGCCTGCGCTTTAGAATACGCTCTCCGGTTCAAGGATTCTGATCCGGATACAGATTTAACGATAATATGCATGGGACGTCCCGATTGCCTATCCACCCTTCAAGCTCTCACAAGACTGGGGGTACCGCGCGCAGTACTATTGTCAGATAATATCTTTGCCGGTGCGGATACTCTAGCCACCGCCTATACGCTATCCCTCGCGATAAAAAAACTGATGCCAGATCTCATCTTATGCGGGAGGCAGAGTATTGATGGCGACACGGCACAAACCGGGCCTGCGCTGGCAGCTCTGTTGGAAATCCCGGTAATTACCAATGTATTGGAGATGTTCATAGAAGTAGGAAAGGGGATGCGTTGCATAACCCGATTCGGGGAGGAAAAAGCATCTTTCCCCATGGTACTTACTATGGAACGGACTGTAGAATTGCGCTTTCCCCGAATTAACAGCAAGTTGGGAATAGCAGAGCTCTGGGATGCCGCTAAACTAGAAGCTGACCCGGAACGATGCGGCTTGAAAGGATCACCGACCCGCGTGCTGAAAACCTATGAGTGCCATACCGATCGGCGCCATTGCCGGTTTATCCAGCTTGAACAGCTGGATGAAGTTATAGAATCCGTCATTAAAAAGCCTCAGGAAATACGCAAGGAAAAGGCATACATAAGAATTAAATTGCCGGAGATCTGGTGTGTGGGCACGGAACCACTGGAATGGGCTCATAGGATAGCGGAGCGGGTTCACGTTCTGGAGAAGGATACTCCCAACTGTCTCGCGGCACGGATCCGTCAGAAAAATCCCAGCGTAGTCTTGTGGGATGGAGGACTTTGGGGGCGGCGTACAGCTCCCCAAGTCGCGGCGCTTCTGCACACTGGACTATGTGCAGACTGTACAACTCTCGAGACTGATGGGGATACCCTATATATGACTCGCCCAGCTTTTGGTGGAAATCTGCTAGCTACTATTTCCTGCCGGACACGACCACAGATGGCTACGATGCGTCCTTCCTATCCTATCGGCGATCAGGTAATTGTCGGCGTGGGAGTGGGCGTTGCCACCCAATTTGTGCAAATTCAAAAATGGGCAAATCAAAAGGGATATGGGCTGGCAGTCTCCCGCCCTTTGGTAGACCGGGGCTTGGCCCCTTATGAGTTGCAGGTTGGACTTACTGGCCGTACTGTCCGACCAGCCGTATATATCGCCATTGGCATTTCTGGTGCTGTTCAGCACACGTGTGCCATTGAGCAAGCGGGAACAATTATTGCTATCAACCCAGATAAAAATGCTCGCATTTTTGATTGCGCCAATTTGGGGATTTGTGATACTTTTCGGTCTGTGCTTTAAAACAATTTGCCAACGGCTCTTCCTATTTATGAGCCATTTGCTTCCATATCCGTTCTATTTTTTGATCTGCATTTCCTGTATTCCCTTTTTTGCCGTAATAGATTCTTAGAGTAAGAGGTTCAAGGAGGTTTACAATGAACCGCCCCTCAGTCCACCGAACAGGCGCACTTCCTTCCTGGCAGTGGAGGGCGTTCAATGTCCAATGAAAAAACCTCTCGATTGAAGAAATCGAGAGGTTTTTTGCGTTCTTGTATCTATCGGAGAATTTATCTGCTCTTTATATAAATGAACGACCAATTTGAGGCAGCTGCACCTTGAAAAACAAATCCCAATACCGGAGGTTATACAGGCTTCTGCGGATAGTGTGCGGGGATAGGAGCACGCCCACAGGATGAGGCGGTGCATAGCACCGGTCTGCCAATACGCGGCTGGAATGGGCGCAGGAAATGGGCTGGTAAAGGGATATAAATTTGCTGGGGATATGTATATGGATAGGGATGCAATTTTAAATATTCTTAACCGTTACCAAGGGAGCTTTGGACAGAAAAACTTGGATATCGATATACCGATTATAATTGTGTTGGAAGCTCAACGCTTGTCAGAAAAGTATGGTAAAGATGTTTTGGGGAGTGATGACTTACAGAAAATATTGATGATTGGTAGGTGTAAGGCTTTAGAACTTCTAAATGATAATTCCTTTCCCACATTAGAAGGATTAAATAAGGTTTCCATGTTAGGATTTGTAATTTGGATGGTTAAGAAGTTTTATTGGCAACTATAAAGTAGGAAAATAAGAGGATTGATAATTTATGATGTGGGTGTATAATGAGTTTGTAATCTGCCCTGTCGTCAGGGGGCAATAGTTATGACTAAGAAAGTTGATTCTACAAAAAAAGCAAGAGGGGAGGGAACGCGGAGACACAAAGGAGAAGGGACAATTTATCAAAGATCGGATGGAAAATGGTGCGCCCAGGTGAGTTCTGGCCGGGATGAACATGGAAAAAGATTACGGCGTAGTGTTATTGGTGATACACCAGAAGATGTGATCAAAAAGAAGCAGGAGTTGGAACATGCAATTAATGTTGATGAGTATGTGGAGAGAAACCATATTGGTATTCACGATTTGACACAAGTGTACTTGTGTGATTTTAAGCTAAACTCGGTTTCTTCAAGGACGTATAAATGGTACTGTGATCTGGCTAAAAACATTTACTGGCGCTTACCTAATAAGAGTATACAGGATTTGTCTTTTCGAGATGTTCAATCTTTTTTAAATTGTTTAGCAAGGCCGGGGAATTTGAGACGACCAGATGGGGAGAAGCTAAAGCCGCTCTCACAAAAAACGATTAAGGAGGTTTACCGTCTTTTTAAACAGGTAACGGCTTTTGCTACTGAAAACAAGTTGATCTCAAAGGATCCGTGTAAGAATAAGACCATCACAATGCCGGATGTTTCAAAGCTACGTTTAAAAGCGCCAAAAGCCATTCCTCTTGATGTATGTCAGCAATTATTGGAAAAGATAAATGCAAGTCCAACATATAAGCCTATTATTAACACGCTGTTCCATACCGGACTGCGAATAGGCGAAGTAATTGCCTTGGACTGGAGCGATCTGCGTTTCAATGACACTCATCCGATAATCAACATTGATAAAGCCGTGACGCTGGAATATGAAGTGGATGAGTCTGGAAAACCTGGTGCCGCAAAGACTGTACGAGCTCTTCCAAAATCAGAAACCAGTATCCGTTTTGTCCCTATGGATAATGAATTGGTGAACATTCTTCTGGAATGGCGAGAACTGTATTGCAAGAAATTTAACAGCAAATCAAATGAGCGAGATTTTGGGGAAAAGTTGGTATTCCCTAATCGATATGGCGTGCTAAGATCATATTCCTCTTTTCGCAGACAGTTTATACGTTTTTTAGAGGAACATTGCTTAACCACATATCATGTAACATTCCATAGGTTTCGGCATACGTTTGCTACGTTATTGATTCAAAAAGGAGTAGACGCTCGAACTGTTCAGGAGTTATTAGGTCATGCGGATGTTGAAACTACCCTGAAAGAATATAGAGATGTGACGGATAGCGATAAACGTCGGGCATCTGATATTGTAGAAGGAGTTTTTTCAACGCTTGGAGTAATAGTGGCAGACGAAAATCCGGTTCGGGCAGGGTAAGAATTGGCAACCGGATTGGCAACCGAGTATTATCCTGTATATTGAAAGTATGCGAAATTTAAAGAAAAACCGAGATAAACGGAAATTCCGGGTAAAATGCAGGTCTATCCCCTGATTTGTTCGGGACCAAGAGGCCGTGTGTTCAAGTCACATCACTCCGACCACCAGAAACCCGCAAGAACACTACGTTCTTGCGGGTTTCTTCTTTTTCATTACGGTGGCACTAGTAGCGTTTTGGTCGTTATTTGGTCGTTACTGCTGCGAAAAGATAGATAAGGTAGAATAAGTTTCGCAAAAAGAGACATGGAATGCAGAACTCTGATAGAATGAAGTTACCACACACCATTCTGAAAGGAGACAGCAAACCATGTCCGAGAAAATTGTACAGCTAAACGAAGAAGTAGTCAAGAGTCAGCTCAAGGAACTTGTGCGCGACAGCGTAGAGGAAACCCTCAACGAATTGTTGGAGGCTGAGGCGGAGAAGCTGACCCAGGCGGCCCGGTACGAGCGCAACGAGCAGCGGCAAGGCTACCGCAGCGGTCACTACAGCCGTAACCTTACCACCACTTCCGGGGATGTTACCCTCAAAGTGCCCAAACTCAAGGGGATTTCTTTCGAGACCGCCATCGTTGAGCGGTATCGCCGTCGGGAAAGCAGCGTGGAAGAGGCCCTCATTGAGATGTACCTAGCTGGAGTATCCGTCCGGCGTGTGGAGGACATTACCGAGGCTCTGTGGGGCAGCAAGGTATCTCCGGCAACAATCAGCGAACTGAACAAGAAAGCCTACGTCCATATCGAGGATTGGCGCAACCGGCCCTTACAAGGTGGGAGGTACCCGTATGTCTATGTGGACGGAATCTATCTGCGTCGCAGCTGAGGCGGAGAAATTGAAAATGTGGCCATTCTGGTTGCAATTGCGGTCAATGAGGATGGATATCGTGAGGTTCTGGGTGCTGCCGAGGGGATGAAAGAGGACAAGGCCAGCTGGGTCAGCTTCTTCCAGTGGCTGCGTGGCCGTGGCTTGGACGGGGTTAAGCTGATGGTTGGGGACAAGTGTCTTGGTATGCTGGAGGCTGTGGGAGAAGTGTTTCCTGAGGCCAAGTACCAGCGCTGTACCGTCCACTTTTACCGCAATGTTTTCTCCGTCACACCTCGCTCCAAGGTAAAAGTGGTAGCCAAGATGCTCAAGGCGATCCACGCTCAGGAGAACAAGAAAGCTGCCCGAGAGAAAGCCAAGGCCGTGGTGGAGGAACTGCACTCCATGAGGCTGAAGGAAGCCGCCAAGAAGGTGGAGGATGGCATTGAGGAAACTCTTACCTACTGCGATTTTCCCAGAGAACACTGGACTCGCATCCGCACCAACAATGTCATTGAAAGGCTGAACCGGGAGCTCCGCCGCACTCGTGTGGTGGGCAGTTTCCCGGACGGCAACTCTGCCCTCATGTTGGTCTGTGCCCGGTTGCGCCATGTGGCCGGTACACAATGGGGCAACAAGAAATACATGAATATGAAGCACCTGGAGGCTGCCATTGAGGACGTCTCCATTGCCGGCTGACTTCATTCATGCCAGAGTCTGCATTCCTTTTTGCGAAAAATTCTTGACACTACCAAAAGATACAGAAAGTTACGCAAAATCACGAGCGGGCGGCACGTTGTTCCATGCTGAATAGCACCCAAAAAGTTAGACAAAGGAAAAATCAAGCAGTCGCAAGGGCTTGACTTCTGTAAAGAGCAGGAGGCAAGCCCTTAAGCTTTGTCTTGGCACGTAGTAATCCAGATAGTCGGCGAGCTTGGCTTTGAAATGCTCCATAGAGTCGAATTTCTGCAAATAGAGCAATTCACTTTTTAGCAAGCCAATGGAGGATGAAGTTGGTGCCATCAGGAATTTGAGCGAAAGCTTGGCCCAGCATGTTAGGCACAGGCTTGTCGGAAAGGGTATAACTCACAATATCCCTGCTGCACAAATCCAAAATCGGGGATAGATACAGCTTCTGCCCAAACAAGTGAAACTCTGTCACATCCGTCGCCCACTTCTGGTTCGGCTTCTCTGCATTAAACTTTCGCTCCAGCAGATTAGGGACAATCTGGGGCTGTTGACAAAGTGCCTGTTGCGTGTACTTTTATTATGGTAGAATAGAGATATAAGGGGGCGATGGGAATGCAACTGAAGCTGCACATGGTAACGATAGAAGATTTGGTTCCAGAGGGACACTTTCTGCGAAAACTGGAAGCCACGCTGGACTTGTCCTTCATCCATGAAGAAACAGCTCATCTGTACAACTGCAGATATGGCCGCCCACCTATCGACCCTGTTGTGCTGGTAAAATATCTGCTGGTAGGATACCTGTACGGCATTCCATCGGAACGGCAGATCGAGCAGCGTATCCAGACGGATGTGGCCCTGCGGTGGTATCTGGGTCTGGATCTGTTTGACCGGGTACCGGACCACAGCACCATCTCTCAACTGCGCCGTCGCAAGCCTTCTTTCCGCAAGGTTTTCCGTCGGCTGTTTGAGGAAGTGGTGCGTCAGTGCATCGGGAAAGGTCTGGTCAGCGGGCGGCTGACAGCCACCGACTCTACCCATGTAAAGGCCAATGCCTCCCGGGTGTCGGAGCATCTGGTGGAAATGCCAGAGGAACCGGGCGTATACTGGGAACGGCTGGACAGCTACGAGGAAGAAGGGCTGCAGGAACTGGAGAAAAGGATCGGACACCGCCGGAAGAAGCGGACAAAGCAGATCAAGCGGGAAAACCGCCGAAGCCACAAGCGCGTGAGCCGGACTGATCCGGAGGCAGGCCACATGAAACGACCAGGGAAACCGGAGGGTCAATATTACCTGAGCCATCAGACCCTGGACACAGACCACGGTGTGATCCTGGGCGTGACAGTGACACCGGGAGATGTACATGATTCCGTGCCATACCTGGACCACCTAGAGCAGATCCATCGGAATGTCTTCCCCATTCAGGCGGCCACAGCGGACGCCGCTTACGATTTTCCTCTTGCTCATCGTGTACTGGAGGAGCAGGGAATCTCTTTTTATGTCAGGCCGCAGCCCTTTGCCGATAGGACCAAGGCGGAATTCAAACGGGATGCCTTTTCTTATGATGAGGAGAACGATGTTTATCAATGCCCCAATGGGAAAGAGCTTCGGGTGAAGGGGCTGTACCGCAGCGCCAGCGGTGTGTACTGGGAGTATTGGGCAGACCGGGGAGACTGCCAAAGCTGTCCTTTCCGGGAGAAATGTTTGAGCGAAAATGATAAACGTGGTGCGCGAAAACTGCTGGACACCTACTTCCGTCCCACAGTACGACTGCATCTCGCCCGGCAAAACGAGCCGGACTATCTGGATGCGCTGCGCAAGCGGCAGATCTGGTGCGAGGGCACGTTTGCCGCCCAAAAGTGGGGCATAACTTAACACGCGTCTTGCGGCGGGGTTTAGAGGCAGCGGAGGATCACTGCCTCCTCTCGGCGACCGCTTTGAACTTAAAAAGGATGATAAGATGTATGGGATGACGCCGATGGGCGTCTTTTTTACTGTCATTTTTCCGCTCAAAATAAATGAACAGGGTCTTTGTCAACAGCCCCAATCTTACCCACTTCACTTTTGTAGGGCTTGTACTTCTTCATTCGCACACGGCAGACGAGGTCGAGTTCCTGCAACAGACGCTGATCGGGTTTGTGGTTAAGGCCAAAGCTGCAGTAGCGCAGTTCTACGGTGATACGCCAGTAGCCGTAACGTCCTCTGTTTCTCGTGGTAGATCGACGTGATGGCCGCTTTCGCATCCAGATATTGTCCGGGGCTGTCTGCCGCTTGATGTAATATATGTGGCGCGCGGCGGTTGAGCGATATCAAACAGCAGTTTCAGTCCATAACTTGGCCTCCGCTTTTGAATCACCTGCGTTTTTTGCGCTGATGTCGCTCGTCTTCCAAAACCAAGGCTTGCAAGTTTTTTAAGTAGGCATTCTCCGCTCGCAGCCGTTGTACCTCTGCCAGCAGGTCTTCCTAATATGCGCTCCCAATTCTGTACCCGCTTATGCCGTATTCAAACCGTTCCGCTGTTTCGGCATGGCTTAAATGCTCCCGCAGCATTGTTTCTATTACTTCTCGCTTGAATTCCGCCATATGCCTTTTGTTGGATACTCCTCTTGGCATAGCGATTCACCCCCAAAGTTAGTTTCCGTATACCATACTGTCTAACTTTAGGGGGCATTTCATTTTCGATACTCTGCCCTTTTTTCTACCTTCTCCGCTCCTACTCCCTTATCTTACTAGATATTGCGCAGTCCCGGTTTTTTCGTATGTCGTTGTCAGCGGCGATCGGATTCGCGAAGGGTGGTGGGGCGCACGCCGTAGCATTGAAAGAATTTGCGGGAGAAGTAATTCGAATCGTTAAAGCCTACCTCGGTGGCGATCTCGGTGATGCTTTTGTCAGTGGTGCGCAGCAGAGAACTGGCCGTTTCCAGCCGACGATAGGTCAGATAGTCCACGAAGGACATACCGGTCTGCCGTTTGAATTTGCGGCAGAAATACGATTTATTGAAGGAAAACTGCTCGGCCAGGGACTCGGTGGTGATGGTGCTGGTGAAGTTTTCGTTGATATAATCCAGCACCTGCGTAAAGCTGTTGTCCGGCAGGGCGGTATCGTCCGGATCGCACTGAAAGCCGCGGTACAGGATTTGCAGGATTCGGAGAATGGCGGCTTTAATTCCGAGTTCGTAGGCGAGACGCCTGTTGAAGAATTCCTGGGCAATGTCCAGGATGCTGTCGGCAATTTCCTGGTGGCGGATACGGGTTTGGAACTGCACCGCTTTGCTGAACACAGGCTGAATGTATTGCTCGCTGCACCAGTCGGCGGCGCCGTTCCCCAGAAAACCGCTCTCGAAGGTCAAGGCATAGTAGCGCACGCCGGTTTTTCCCGCGATGGCGGCGTGCAGCTGGCCGGGATTGATGATGACCAGCTCATTCTCCCACACAGTGCCGGAAAAGCTGCCGCAGGTCACGTTCAGGGAGCCTTCGATGACGTACAGGATTTCCATGCGGTTATGCCAGTGGGAGAGAATGCTGGGGAATCCCGCCGCGTGCCACATGAAATAGAGATGGAAGGGTAGTTTGTCATAGGGCAAATCGGTGATTTCCTTATAGCCGTTGATAATCAAGAGGGCGTGTCTCCTTTCCTGGCGGGGAGCCGAGGTCAATATCGTGCTAAAATTAGCAAATTTCATTAAGGCGGATCGGATCTTCTGTAGTGTATCATGAAATTGTAGCAGATGCAATATTTTATAAAGATCTTCTATATTAAATATGTTAAAATTAGGCTGTTATGTTTTAAACCGCTCTCTGGCTGTCAAGCAAGTTATATCAGGATTGTTTAGAGTTTTGGCCGATACCGCATAAAAGGTTAAGAAGGAGGGAAGCGGCGGGGCGCAAGTCTTGCACAGACAAGAGCATCTGCCAATATATGCTAGCGGCGGAAGCTTTGTGTGAACCAGGGAAACTGGACAACCATTTGAAAGGATGCGATTTCATGAAAAAAACATGGGCCGCGCTGGCGGCGGTATCCCTTCTGACATCGTTGCTGCTGACCGGGCAGGTTTTAGGTGCCTCCGGTGCGGCGGCTGCGACCATTGAAGACAATGAACGGGGCTGGGCCAACGAGGATATTCGCTTTGCCAATGAGGAAAAGACCGTCTTGCACAATTCCGTGTTTCTCTCAGAGGCGGAAACCAAGACGTATGATCGCGACGGCGATAATTTTTCCCTGGCCTGGAACTATGCTATCAAGGGCGCGGTCAACCCGGACGCCGCGGACACGCTGGTGAAGAACCTGACCGAACCGGTTGTGGGCGGCACGCTTTCCTTCGCCGTGTGGGTGCGAACCGGCGCGGGCATCACCGGCGCGGGCCTGAAAATTGAAGCCGTGGCCTATGAGGCGGACGGCACGGCTCACGCGCTGGGACAGTCGGAGGCCATGACGCCTAAGGCCGGCGCGCCGACTGACAGTGAGGATGACGGCTGGTACGCGTATGCGAAGCCACTGCCAGCGGGCAAGAAAATTGTAAAGGTGGAGCTGCGCCTGACCAACGGCGGAGAAGAGGCCGCGGTCTGGGGCATGGTCAACATTGACAGCATCGTGTTCTCCAACACCGTCAAGGGCAGCTATACCCGGATTGCGGAGAGAGGCTGGCAGGCTGTTGCGCGAGAGTCCCAGTCCCCTACGGTGGCCGCCGGTGCGCTGGGGTACAGTCATGAGGGCGACGGGGTGCTGGTTCTCTCCGGCGCCGTCACGCCCGACCTGGAATATTTGAAAAGCATCGGCATGAGCAAGACACTGGATGCCGCCGTCAGCGGGGATTACCTGGAGTATAAGGTGTATCTGGACACCGTCAATTCCAGCCTGCCGGCAAAAACCAATCCGCATTTTAAAACCAAGGCCATCGTGTACGATGAGAACGGCCAGCCCCACGATCTGGGTGTGTCCGACAGCATCCTGCGATATGGCGCGTTTTTGGGCGGCGGCATGGTCTACGGCGGGTGGAACCAATACCGCGTGGCGCTGCCCGCCGGTATCTCGGTGAGCAAAATCGAGGTGTGCGTGGTCTGGGTGGAAGAGTACGCCGGTATGGGGCCCATGCCGTTCTATTTCGACGATTTCAAGGTGTTGACGCTGAAGGACGAGGAGCCGCTGCCCCCATCCTCCGAGGAAGAGTCCTCGGTCCCCTCTGTTCCGGATTCGTCGGAGGAAAGCTCTTCCGATTCCTCCTCCGATCCAGAACCGCAGCCTGTTGGGCCCGAAACCAAGCCGTTCACTCCCGATGATCTGACCTCCAACAAGGACAAGCGGGAAACGGTGAACGACAACGAGTGCAACTGGTACACCGACAAGGTACTGTACGCAGATGCGAACACCCTGCTGGACGGATCCCGCATTTTTGATTACGATCCGCTGGCGACGGAGGGCTCTTGGCAGAGCACGGAGAACCGCTATGTGCGGCAGGACACCGACGATGCGTACGCCGCGGCCCTGATGTTCCGGGTGGGGCATCCGGTAAACGATAACACCAATTACGACATCGTGTACAAGGATTTGCAGAAGCCTCTCAAGGGCGGCACTTTCAGCTTCTACCTCTGGCTGCGCAACGGTCTGCCGACCAATCACGGCGTGTTCGCCGTGGAGGCCCTGGCCTATGACAAGGACGGCAACGCCTACTCGCTGGGTCGCTCCGATTTGCTCGGGTGGAGCGGAGACGAACGGTATTTCACCTCGCCGGACGACCCCAACGTGGCGGCCATGGCGGGCTGGCACAAGTATGAGGGCGTGATGCCCAAGGATGTGGAAATTGTGCGCATGGGCATTATGCTCGTCAAGCCGGATCCTGCTTCCACCGGCTGCATCGGCCCCTCTTACGACGGCATCTGGCCGGGCGAGGACTGGACCCCGGTGGATGAAATTCGGTTTACCGACACCATCGTGTGCGACGACGCTATCCGCATGGATGACGAGACCCTGTGGGAATCGGACGAAATCACCATCACGGAAATGGGCGAATTCCTCAACCCCTGGTGCATGATGGACGACAAGGCCGTGGAGCTGGACTGCACCTTCAACAAGGCTCCCTTCGGCAAGACCGCCACGCTGTATCGCGAGTTCGAGACGGGGATCCAGGGCGGCGCCTTTACGTTCAGCCTGTACAATCCCAGCAATTCCTATCTTGCCACCGAGCCTCGGTATACGGCGGGGGTTATCGCCTATGACAAGGACGGGAACAAAATTGATTTGGGTGACTGCACCCCTGGGGATCGCGGGTATCTGAAATTTTCCGGACTGACCAGCACGGCGTATCAGTATAACGGATACAACACCTGTACCATCAAGCTGCCGGAGGACAAGGCGATCACCCGCCTGGAAATCGTCATCACTGAAACCACCGGCAAAGAGCTGAACAGCGCTCTGCTGTTCCTGGACAACGTGCAGTTTATCGGCACCCGGGACGCGGGTGTGGAACCGCCGCCGTCCGTCTCCTCGGAAGCCTCCCAGAGCAGTGGCAGCGAGGGCGGCGGGACCTCCACGCCGGATACCGGAGAAAACCTCGCGCTGCTGGCACCCGCCGCGCTGCTGGCCCTTCTGGGCGTGATGGGCCTGGTACTTGCCGGCCGGAAAAGGGAGCAATGAGAGAGCCTTCGGCCGACAGATGCGGCTGAGCAGGCGAAACCGTGCCGTCATCTGTCAGGGAGGTGCGGCTTGCTTTGGACCGCCTGCTTGATTGGCCGTGGCTCTTTCCCATGGGCAGGATGACACGTCCTGCCCATGCCTGTTTATAAAGCGGCCGCTGTACAAACCGCCTGAGGCGACGGCCGATTATCCATACGGCGGAGAAACGAGGGACATCATGAACAGTCTTTTTGTCAAGAGAGCCTGCGCGGCCCTGCTGGCCGTTATGCTGGCCGCCTCTTTTACAGCTTGCCGCTCCGAGGAAGCCAGCGGCTCCGCTCCGGCCTCCTCCGGCGTGTCGGCGGCCTCCGGGACCGACGAAACCGGCGCTCCCGACAGTGCGGGATCGGACACGTCCGCGGCGCCTGACGAATCCGGTCAGGAGGGCGGCAACTCCGCCAGTTCCAAGGATTCGGGCGGCAAAGCCACGTCAAACAAAACCAAGGCGACCAGCGGCTCTACAAAGCCTGCCGCCTCCTTCACCAAGCCCAAATATGATCTCAAGGGACGGGAGCTCGTCGTCTGGACGGGCGAGTCCGCGCCAAAAAAGGGCGATATCTGGTACGAAAGCTGGAAAGAGGTGGAGGCCGAATACCACTGCAAGCTGAAATTCACCAAGGTGTCCTATTCGGTGGCGGTCAGCAAGATGACGGCGGCGGCCCTGTCCGGTAAATCGGAATGCGATATCTGGAACGCCCAGTGGTACGACACCTTCCCCTCCTTCGTAGCCAAGGGGATCGCCTCACCCTTGTCCGACCAATATCCCTTTGACAAGGATCCCAACTGGGCGGACAGTGGCAACCAGAACAACTACTGGAACGGCAAGCTGTATGGCCTGAACACTGGCGCGGCTGGCCCCGGCTGGGGACTCTGGTACAACAAGGCCATGCTCAGCGCCGCCAACCTGGAGGATCCGGCCAAGCTGGTGGAAAAGGGAACCTGGACCTGGGACACCTTCCGCGACATGTGTGTGAAGCTGACCAAAACGGCGGGAGGCACCACCACCCAGTGGGGCTATTACGACGAGTATCTGTTCGTCAATCTCATTCTCACCAATGGCGGGGAAATAATCGATGTGAACAGCAAGGACGGCCCCAAGTTCACCATGAATTCTGAGGCCACCAAATACGCTATGCGGTATGCCATCGATCTGGCGAACAAATATAAGGTGGTGCCCAGCATCGGTTCCGTCGGCGACGCGGATTTGCTGGAGCTGTTCCCCAAGGGAAAGGTGGCCTTTACCACCTACAACGCCGGCTACGGTCCGGTATGCGTTTCCAAGGGCATGAAGGCGAGCGACCTTGGCTACACCTATTTCCCTAAGGGGCCCAATGCCAAGGACTATGTGGTGCACGCCCCCACGCTGGACACCGTGTACGTCGTGCCGCCCCAGGTCAAGGACAAGGATGCGGTCACCTGCGTGCTGCAGGATTATCTGTGTGTGTGGGATTCCTCCGAAAAGTTCGCGGTGACCAAGTCGGATTTGCTGGACATCGGGTTTTCCAATACCGAATACAAGGAGATTTACAAGAACAACAAAAGCTTTATGCTGAACGGCGGCAAGAAAAACAAACCCAGCTACATCAACAACTTCTTTATTGCGGAAACGCTGAACACCGAGCTGCTCTATCCGCTGCTCAAGGGAGAGCTGGATGTGGATTCCGGCATCAAGAAGGTGGCGCCGGTCGCCCAGACCAAAATTGACGAGCTGGTCATGCAGGCGGTCGGTCACTGACCACCGTGGAGGGGATAAGTCTATGAAAATCCAATCGATTCTGTCCGTGGGGGCCGGGCTGCTCCTGCTGATGGCCTCTGTGACCGGCTGCAACCGCGAGGAAAGCAAGAATCCCAGTGCCGATGCCGCCTCCGTGGCGGCCTCGACGGGGACCTCGGTTCATACGGCGCCCGCGGCGGACGAGCCGGGGACGACCACGCAGACGGAAAGCACGACGAGCGCCGGCGGCAAAACAAACGGCACCAAAGCCAAAACCACCGTGGCCGCCACCCGGACGGCAGCCCCCACCACCGCTCCAACCAAGACGGAAAAGCCGAAAAAGGAGTATTATTCCTCGGCGGTGGGCATGTGGTACACCGTCTGGTGGGATTCGAAGGAAGCGGACGCCCAGTATTATGAGCACCATTGGCTGAAGGAAACGCGGGTGAAGCCTCTCAAGCATGGCTACTATGCCGCCGACGATCCGGCGAAGCTGCAGGATGATTTCACCTATTTCAACCGCATCGGCATCGACTATCTAATTCTGGATGACACCAACAACCACATGGCCGACGGCGGCAACATCGCCTCCCATATCAACGCCTGCTTCAAGAAGGCCAAGGAGCTAGGGAACAAGGCACCCAAGCTCTGCTTCGCGGGCGGTTCTCCTCTCCTGGGCGGAAACGAAGAGGGGATGATCGGGGAGATGGATATCTTCTACGGCTATGCCAACATGTATAAGGATAACACCTTCTTCTGGAAGGGCAAGCCGCTGTTCGTCAACTTCAACAGCCCCAACAACTACGGCTGGCAGGATCCCAAAGGGCGGTTCACCATGCGGCCTGCCGCCGGACATACCTCTGAGGGAAAGGGCTACATACAGAAATACGGCCTGGATAAAATCGGCATGTACGGCTGGGTCTTTGATTATCAATACAACACTTCCGAGGTATACGGCATCAGCCCCGGCTGGTCCCGCAGCCATAACGGGCTGTCCAGCGGATCGCCCCCCCAATCCCGGGAGCAGGGCAAACGGTATCAGGAGGCGTGGCTGGCCGCTGTCAAGCGCAAGCCAGAGATGATCGTCGTGGCGAGCTGGAACGACCACGCGGAGGAAACCGGCATCGAGGCCGTGCAGCTGCTCGAGCCCATCGACGGGCGTGGGCAGGAGGATCCGTACTATTACCAGAACATCACCGAGGGGTACCTCGCGCTGAAAACCGGCTATCTGGACGGGTGGTATTACCGGGCGGAAAGCCAGACGAAGACCTATCAGTACACCGGCGGCAAGCTGAAGGCCGTGGCTTCCGCGCCGACGAAGGCGGCCATTATCGTGGTGCCGGACGATTACTACAACTGGGCGGGCGTGCCGCGGGTATAGCCCCATAAGGAGAGGCTTTCGTGCAGAATCAAACGCAGACAAGAGATCCCTACTATTCCTCGGAAATCGGCCTGTGGTACACCGTCTGGTGGGATTCCGAGGAACGGGATCCCACCCATTACGAGTGGCATTGGCTCAAGGAGACGCGAGTGCGGCCCGTCAAGGACGGCTACTACGCGTCGGACGATCCCCAAAAGCTGTGGGAGGATTTTTCCTATTTCCAGCGCATCGGCATCGATTACCTGCTGCTGGACGACACCAACAACCACCTGGCGGACAATGGCAACATCGCCCGACATATCGACGCCTGCTTCAAAACGGCGGAGGAAATGGGCCGAGCCCCGCGGATGTGCCTGGGTGGCGGCTCCCCCCTGCTCAACAACGACGAGCCAGGGATGGTGGCGGAGCTGAACGCCTTTTACCGCTACGCGGAGAGATACCCCGATCACTTTTATTTCCTGGACGGCAAGCCCTTGTGCGTCAATTTTAATCTGCCCGATCGCTACGCCTGGCAGGATCCCCACGGCCGGTTCACCATGCGGCCCGCCGCCGGGCACACCTCCGAGGGGGAGGGATGCCCGGCGAAGGAACTGCTGGATCGGGTGGGCATGTACGGCTGGGTGTTCGATCGCCAATACGATAGCTCGGGGGTTTACGGCATCAATCCCGGCTGGTCCCGCAGCCACAACGGGCTGTCCAGCTGTGCGCCGCCGCTGTCCCGCCGGCAGGGCGAACATTACCGCCGGCAGTGGCTGGAGGCCGTTAAGCGCAAGCCGCAGACCATCGTCATCGCCAGCTGGAACGATCACGCGGAGGAAACCGGCATCGAGGCGGTAGAGCTGCTCGAGCCCATTGACGGGCGGGGCGAGGAGGATCCGTTTTACTATCAGCGCATTACCGAAGGGTATCTGGCGCTGAGAACCGGATATCTGGAGAACTTTTGCTACCAGAGCGAGGCCGGCGGGCCGGTTTACCGCTATCAGGCCGGTCGGCTGCGGCCAGCCCGGCCGGAGACTCGAGAGGCGGTCATCCTGGTGCCGGAGGATTATTTCGGCTGGCGGGGGATCGAGCCCGATCCACGCTGAAAAAAGGAGGATTTCACGGTGCAGATAAGCGGACGGATGACGAAACGGCTGTTGGCCGGATGGATGGCGGCGCTGCTGCTGGCCGCGCCGGCGGCAGCGGCCGGCCCGGAGCGGGCGGACGGCGAGGCGGCTTCCGAGACGGCGGGATCCGGCGGATACGCCGCTTATCTGGCCGAGCATGCGGGGGCAGCGCGTCCGGCTGAGGAAATCCGGGTAGAGGGGACGGCCTATCAGGCCGAGGACGGCCAGGGGCTGCGCCCGGAGGCGGACGGCGTTTATACGGACGAAGATTCGGTGGTTCGATTTGTTCTGCCGGTCGCGCAGCCGGGGCTTTACTGCCTGGAGATCGGCTATCGAACGGTGAAGGGCAGGGGTGCCTCAATTCAGCGGCAGCTGATGGTAAACGGCGCGGTTCCCTACGAGCAGGCGGAAAATATCTCCCTGTCCCGGGTGTTCCGGGACGAGGGCAGGGGCGCGGTGGATTCCCGGGGGAACCAGTTCCGGCCCGAGCAGGTGGAGGAATTGGTCAGCCGGACGGAGCCGGTGCGGGATAGCGAGGGATATATCGCCTCGCCTCTGCAGTTCTATCTGCAGGCGGGGAAAAACGTCCTGACCCTGACCGCTATCCGGGAGCCGGTGGTCATCACCCACATCCGCGCCTACAATCCCAAGGAGATGCCGAGCTACGACAGCGTGCGCCGGGAGTACGAGGTCAAGGGATACAAACACGCGCCTAAGGGGGCCACCGTGCGCATCCAGGGGGAGGACGCGGCCTTCAAATCGGATACCACCCTGTACCCGGTCAACGACCGCACCTCCCCGCTGACCGACCCCGCGGATGTCCGGCGCATGGTGCTCAATACCATCGGCGGCGTTAACTGGCGGCGGCCGGGGCAATGGCTGTCCTGGACGGTGGAGGTGGAGGAGAGTGGCCTGTATCAGCTGGGCATGCGGTTCAAGCAAAATTTTTCCGAGGGACAGGCATCCTGCCGCCGGCTGCTGATTGACGGAAAGGTACCCTTTGCCGAGGCGGAGACCCTCCAGTTTACTTTCAGCAACGGCTGGCAGCTGCAGATGCTGGGCGGCGACGAGCCGTACCTGTTCTATTTCGAAAAGGGGCGCACCTATACCTTGACGCTGGAGAACACCCTGGGGGAACTGGCCGAGGTGCTGGAGCAGACCCGGGAATCGGCGGTCAGTCTCAACGACGTGTACCGCCAGTTCAAAACCATTGTGGGGACCACACCGGACGCCAACCGGGACTACGGCCTGGCAAAGCAGCTGCCCGCCTGCATGGACACCCTGCGCCGGGAGAGCGAAAAACTACGCGGACTGGCCGGCCGGCTGGAGGAACTGACCGGCGGCAAGAGCAGTCATTACGGTATGGTCCAGAAGCTGTTCGTGCAGCTGGACAGCTTCCTGGCCGACGACGGCACCATCCCCGCGAGTCTGTCCTCCTTTTCCAGCAACATCAGCAATCTGGCCAATCTCAGCCTGACGGCCGTGGAGCAGCCGCTGACGCTGGATTATTTGTTGATTCAGGCTTCGGAAGACGAGATTCCGCGCTATCGGGAGAGCTTCTTCGAAAAAGTTTGGTTTGAATTGTCCGCGTTTAGCGCGTCGTTTGTCTCGGACTACAGCGTTATCGGCGATTTTACGCAGGGAAGCGAGCAGGTGACCCTGTGGCTGACCTCCGGCCGGGATCAATCCCAGGTGGTCAAGCAGCTGGCGGACAACTATTTCACCCGGGACACCGGCGTCAGCGTCAACGTGCGGCTGGTGACGATGGACGGCATCCTGCCCGCCGTGGCGTCGGGCAAGGGACCGGACGTGGCTATCGGGCAGGAGAAAGCCCTGCCGGTGCGGTACGGGATGCGCGGCGCGCTGCTGGACCTCAACCAGTTCGCGGACGCATCGGAAGCGCTCGGGGCCTTTTCCCCCAGCGCGGCGGCATCCTTCATCCTGGAGGATAAGCTGTACGCTTTACCGGACACCCAGGATTTCTTGCTGATGTATGTGCGGGACGACGTGCTGGACAGCCTCGGCATGGAGCCGCCGGACACGTGGGAGGATTTGTACAACCACATGTTCGACCTGCATCAGAACAATCTGGATATCGGGCTGCCCAGCATCACCGACGATACTCTGGACGTCTTTTACATGTTGCTCTTCCAGCGGGACGGCGCGCTGTACAACGACGATTTGAGCGCCACCCGCCTGGACGAGCCGGAGGGAATAGCCGCGTTCCAGGAGTGGTCGGAGCTGTACACCAAGTATAAGGTGACCGAGAAAATGGATCTGCTCACACGGTTCCGCATGGGGGACGCGCCCATCGTGATCACGATGGTTTCCTTTTACAACAAGCTGGCCCTGTCCGCCCCCGAAATCCAGGGGCAATGGTCGGTACACCCGGTGCCGGGTACCCGGCGAGAGGACGGCACGGTGGACAGAAGCATCGGCAGCACGCCCACCGGTTCCGTCATTTTCCGGAACGCGGCTAATCCGCAGGCCTGCTGGCAGTTCTTGAAATGGTGGACCTCGGCAGAGATACAGCAGAAATACTCCCAGGAAATGGAGAACCTGCAGGGGGCCTCCGGTCGGGTGATTACGGCCAACCTGGAGGCCTTCGATGCCCTGCCCTGGCCCCGGGAGGACGCGGCGGTTATGCGGGAGCAGCGGGCGTTTATCCAGGGGGTGCCGGAGATAGCGGGCAGCTACGTGGTGGATCGCTACCTGTGCACCGGCATCCGCTACGCCATCAAAAACGGCGGCAGCGCCCGGGAAATCCTGCTGGACTGGAACAAAAAGATCAACGTGGAAAATCAGATACGGCGCAAAGAGTTCGGCCTCGGACAAACGGACGGATGAACAGGACGAAAGGCGTGGTCAAACCGTGAAGAAAAGACTGAGTCCGGACAGCCTTGGCGCCCGGCTTTACAAGAACCGGCATTTTTATGTGCTGATGCTCCCCTTCTTTTTGATATTTTTCGTGTTTACCGTCTGGCCGGTGCTGATGACCATCGGGCTGAGCTTTACGAGCTACAATGTGTTCGAGGCTCCGAAATTCGTGGGCTGGGACAATTATATCAACCTGTTTGTCAACGACGACGTTTTCGGCATCGCCATGAAAAACACGTGGGTGTTCGCGCTGATCACCGGCCCTCTCGGCTTTTTTCTGTCCCTGTTTTTCGCCTGGATCATCAACGAGATGCCCCGGGGCGTGCGGGAAATGATGACGCTGATATTCTACGCGCCCGCCATCGTGGGAGCCAACTATACCATCTGGCTGATTATCTTCGACGGGGACATCTACGGGTATTTAAACAGCCTGCTGCTGAATCTCCATCTCATCCGGGAGCCGATACTGTGGCTCAAGGATCCGGATTATATGCTGGTTTCTGTGGTGGTGGTACAGCTGTGGGCCAGCCTCGGCACCTCCTTCCTGACCATGCGGGCCGGCTTCAACACGGTGGATCGCTCTCTGCTGGAGGCGGGGCTGGTGGACGGCATCCGCAACCGGTGGCAGGAGTTGTGGCACATCACGCTGCCCGCCATATCGCCCCATTTGGTGTTCTCGGCCGTCCTGGCGATTACCGCCTCGTTCGGCACGGAGGTGGTGGCCACCGCGCTGACCGGCTTCCCCAGCACCGGCTATGCCACCCACACGCTAATGCATCACATGAAGGATTTCGGCTTTATCCGGTTCCAGCGGGGCTACGCCTGCGCCATCGCGGTCCTGCTGTTTGTCATGAGCATTTCGGTCAATAAGGTGGCGCAGCACCTGGTCAAGAAGGTCGGCAAATGACGGAGGAAAGGAGGCGGCCGAGCATGCCCGGTCATTACCATAAGCGATTCTCAAAAAGCGGCAGGCGGGCCAACCGGTCCCGTACCGGCACGGCGCTTATCGTGATAGTCGTCGCCTTTTTCGCCGTATTCAGCGCGCTGCCGCTGATCCTGATGATCAGCCAGGCGTTCAAGCCCGCGGGTGAGCTGTATCTCTATCCGCCCAAGCTGTTCCCCCAGAATCCGACCCTCGGCAACTTCAAAACGCTGTTCGACGTCATGAGCAATTCCTGGGTGCCCTTCTCCCGCTACTTGTTCAACACCCTGCTGATTGCGGTGGCGGGGACGCTGGGCAATATCCTGGTCAGCTCCATGGCGGCGTATCCGCTGGCCAAAAGCCGGGCGCCCTTTGTGGGCTTCCTGTTCGGCATGGTGACTCTGGCTCTGATGTTCACCCAGCTGGTCAACGATATCGCCAACTACATGACCATGTCCGCCTTGGGTTGGATCGACACCTACGCGGCGCTGATTGTGCCCGGCATGGCCACCAGCTTCAGCCTGTTTCTCATGCGGCAGTTCATGATTCAGATACCCGACGACCTGCTCAGCGCCGCCCGCATCGACGGCGCGGGGGAATATGCCATCTTTTTCCGTATCGTGATGCCCAATGTCAAGCCGGCCTGGCTGACCATGGCGCTTTTTTCCTTCCAGGGGCTGTGGAGCGTGGGAAGCACCCCGTACATTTACCGGGAGGAAATGAAAACCATGACCTACGCCCTGAACCAGATCGTGTCCGGCGGACTGGCGCGCATCGGGGCGGGCGCGGCTGTCACCCTGCTGATGATGACGGTACCCATCCTGTTTTTCATTCTCACCCAATCGCAGATTATGGAAACCATGACGGCTTCCGGCATCAAGGAATAAGAAAGGAGGATACCGGAATGCCTCGACGGTTTTGGCCTGGCCGGATACTTACCCTGGCCGCCGCGCTGCTGGCGGGGGGCGCCCTGTCCGTATCGGCGGCCGTGCCCTATGAATCTTACAATTATATCGAAAAGGCCGGAGAAATGCTCCGGGCCCCCTGCCCCGCGCCGTTCGTGCCACTGGAGGTATGGGACGCGGCCAGCCTGGGAGTGCCCCTCGGCGCGCCGAACGATATCTTCCTGGCGCCGGACGGGGATTTTTATGTGGTGGACACGGAAAACAGTGCGCTGCTGGTGATAAGCGCCCAGGGAGAACTCAAACGGCGGGTGGACGCCTTTATGCTGGACGGCGAAAGGCAGACCTTTCAAAAGCCCGAGGGGGTCTATGTCACGGATGCGGGCGAGGTGTATGTGGCGGATACCGAAAACAACCGGGTGGTGGTGCTCGACAGCCGGATGGAAGGGATACGCGCCATCGCGCCGGCAGCCAGCGACCTCCTGGGCGAGGGCTATATATTTTATCCCCGCAAGGTGTCGGTGGACGGCGGCGGACGGCTTTTTGTGGTGGCCAGGGGTCAGTATAACGGTATCATGCAGTTCACCGCCGACGGCAAATTTGCCAGCTTTACCGGATCCAACCAGGTCAACCCCTCGGCGGTGGAGCTGCTTTGGCGGCGGTTCATGACCAAGGAGCAGCGGGAAAAGACGGCCCAGCTTATCCCACTGGAATATACCAACCTGTCCCTGGACGGGGAAGGCTTCTTGTACGCGGTCACTCAGGCCACGGGGGAAAGCAAGAAAATCAAGCGGCTTAACCCGGGAGGCGCCGACGTGCTGATCCGCAGCGACGAAGCGGCCGCCTCGGCCATCACCGAAAACGCCAAAATCGCGGACATTTGTTCCGACAGCGACGGCAACTATTACGCGATAAACCAGCAGGACGGCGGGGTTTATGCCTACGACGGGGACGGACGGCTGCTGTATGTGTTCGGGGACATCGGCGAGCTGGTCGGCACCTTTCAAAACCCCACCGCCGTGGAATACGCGGGAGACAGGCTGTACGTCGCCGACGGGGTACTGGGCAATGTGACGGTGTTTCACATGACCGGCTACGCCAGGGAGATGCAGACGGCCCGGCGGTTATACGAGGAGAGCCGGTATGAGGAGAGCCGGGCGTGCTGGGAGCGGGTGCTGCGGCAGAACAGCAACTGCACGCTTGCCTACGTCCAGCTCGGGCGTATCTATTACCGGCTGGAAGACTACGGAAAGGCTATGGAGTATTTCAAAAAGGGCAATTTCCGGGGTGATATGTACGTGGGCGGCTACGGTACGGCGCTGGAGCTGTACCGGGCGGAGTTTCTCCGCCGGCATATGGGGCAGATTTTCACCGTGGTGCTGCTACTGGCGGCGGCCGGTACTGCGGCCTGGCTAATCGTCCGGTACCGCCGCGGGAAACGGAGAAAGGGCGTGGGGGAGCATGAATAAAGCGGCGTTCGCCTATTCTTTTCACGTGCTGTTTCATCCGCTGGACGGGTTCTGGGACCTAAAGAACGAGAAAAAGGGCCGGCTGTCCGTGGCCTTTGTCTATCTGGGCGCCTGGTTTGCGACCAATGTCCTGGGGCAGATGGCCACCGGCTTCCTGTTCAACGAGCGGTACGACGTTCCTCTGGACATTTTTCGGGAATTCCGGGCGGTTTTCCTGCCGTTTCTTCTGTTTGCGGTGGGGAACTGGTCGGTGACCACGCTGATGGACGGCAAGGGTTATTTCCGGGACATCGTCATGGTGGTTGGCTACGCGAGCATGCCGCTGACCCTGGTGCGGGTGCCCGCCATTGTGCTGTCCAACGTATTGGCCAGTTCGGAGATCCTGTATTATACGGTGCTGACGGGGCTCGCCTGGGCCTGGTTCGGGGTGCTGCTGTTCCTGGGGATTATGATGGTGCACGATTACAGCCTAGCCAAGACGGTGGGCACCCTGCTGCTGACTCTGGCGGCCATGCTGGTCATCGTGTTCCTGGCCGTGGTGTTTTACAACATATTTTCGGTGCTGCTCTCCTTCGTGATGGCGGCGTACAAAGAGCTGAGCATGCGGCTGTAGCCGGAAAGGGGAGAGATAGCGTGAGAGAAGATAAGCGGGTTCCCATGAGACGCTGGCGACGGCTTGGCGCAGCCGTCGGGGCGGTGCTGCTTCTCGCCTCCTGCGCACCGGAGGGCGGAACCGCGGCGCCGCAGGGCGGCAGTTCCGTCCAGGCGGGGGAGGCGCTGGAGGGCAGCGGCCGGATGGACATCCTGCGGGAAGGCTCCCTCGTGCTGTCGGTGGACTTTGAAACACTCAACATCCTGGTCACCGACGAGGCGACCGGCCGGGAATGGGCCACCAATCCGCCCGCCGCGGACGAGGATCTGGTGGCAGGAGAGGACTATAAGCCCCGGCTGAAGGCGCAGTTCGACATTTCTTATCTGGCCAACCGTAGCGTGCGCAATATCGACAGCTATACGGAATGCGCGGAAAAGGAGCAGTATCAAGCGTTTCGTCTGGAAAATGGCGTGCGCATCGTGTACACGCTGGGCGATCTGGATTTGACGGCGGAGGATCTTCCCCAGAAGCTGTCGACCGCCCGGGCGGTCGCTTTGATCCTGAAAAACACGGAGCTGACGGAGGAACAGAAAGACTCTTTCACCGCTTGCTATGAGACGGAGGAAGCGACGGGGGACTGGGTCTGGAAATCCAATAATTTCGGTAGCAAGTTGGGCGACGTGCTGGAACTGTTCCAAACCATCGGCTACACGGCGGCGGATTTGCAGGCGGATTGTCAGGCCTTCGGCCTGCCCTATACCCCCCGGGAAAAGCTGGGCTTTCGCGTGCCGGTGGACTACACCCTGGAAAAGGGAGTATTCCGGGTATCGGTGGATGCGGCCGGGCTGGAGTATCCCGCCGACTATCCGCTGCTGAGTCTCAACCTTTGCCCTTATTTCGGCGCCGCCGACAGCGAACAGGATGGATATATCCTGCTGCCCGACGGCAGCGGTGCGCTGATGGAATTTGATAAGGAGCACCACCGGATTTCCAGCGTGGATTTACCCATCTATGGACGGGATTTATCGGTGGGCAAAGGCCGGAGGGAGCCTGTCGCCCAGCCGGTACTTCTGCCGGTATTTGGCCTGAAAACCGGCAGCGACGCGTTCATGGCCGTGGTGGAGGAGGGCGAGGCCCTTGGAACCATCCACGCCGAGCGGGCCGGCAGCAACAGCAGTTATAACGCGGTGGGAACCACGTTCACCCTGCGCGCCCAGGACAGCATGGATCTCAGCGGCGTGGGTACCGGCGCCGCCGAGGTGGGGGTGCTCCAGCGGCAGCCTTATGCTGGGCGGCTGACGGTGGCCTACCGGTTCCTGCACGGCGAGGAAGCGGATTATGCAGGCATGGCGCGGGCTTACCGCCGCACGCTCGTGGAGGAGCAGGGCTATCGGAAGGCCGACGACACGGAGCCCACACTGTATGTGGAAACGGTGGGGGCGGTGCAAAGCAGCAAAAATGTGCTGGGTGTCAACTATCAGGGCGTGACGGCGCTGACCACCTACGCCCAGTCGGCGGCCATGGCGCGGGAACTGGCGGAGACGGCGGGCAGGCCGGTGAAGCTGCGTCTGACGGGTTGGCTCAACGGCGGGTACGATCCCACGGCACTCAATCGCTTCAAGCCGGTGTCCGCCCTGGGAAGCCGGGAGGAGCTGAACGATCTGCTCCAGAGCGGAAATGCCTATCTGGATGCCACCCTACTGACAGCGCCCACTTCCAAAAACGTGTCCTTGTCCCGACAGGCGGCCCGCACCATCGATCAGCGCTACGCGCGCACCTATCGGTTGGAGGACGCCGATACCTTTGCCGCGGATCGCTATATCCTATCGGCCGGGCATCTGCCCTCCCTGGTGGATACACTGCTGAAAGGGCTGGAACGCTACGACAACGCCCGCCTGGCCCTGGCCGATTTGGGTACGGAAGTCTACGCCGATTACGCCAAGGGAAAGGAGATCGATCGGCAGCAGGCCACTTTGCAGACGACTGAACAGGTGCGGGTGCTGGAGAAAGCAGCGGGCCGTCTGCTGCTCAACGGCGCCACGGCGCGCACTGGTCGCTACGCCGGCGATATCGTCAACGCGCCGTTGTATGCCAGCGGGTTTGCCGCGACCGATCGGGAGGTGCCCTTTTACGCGATGGTCATGCACGGGCTGGCCGGATACGCGGGCGCCCCCATGAATTTGTCTTCCACCCGGGATACCGACCTGCTCAAGGCGGTGGAATCGGGGGCCGGGCTGTATTACCGATTGGCCTATACGGATGTGGCAGCGCTCTCCGGCGTGACGGACATGGATTTGTACGCCGTCCATTACGCAGACTGGAAGGATGAGTGCGCGGCCAATTACCAAAAGCTGCGGGAGACCTGCGCTGGCCTGAACGCTGTGGCCATCACCGATCACCGGTTTGTGACCGATACCTGCACGGTGACCACCTACGAAAACGGCGCGGCCATCGCCGTCAACTACGGCACGCGGGACGTGCAGATAAACGGGCAGACCGTCGCGGCCTCCAGCTTTGCCCGGTTAAAGGAGAGGTAAGGCATGACAAACCGGTGGGGTGTCGCCTGGCGGAGAAAGGATGCGTGTATATCGTGAAACTGACAACCAAGCGCAAGCTGGTGGGGACAGGCTTTATCTCCCCCTGGATCATCGGGTTCCTTCTGTTCTTTCTCGTCCCTCTGGTGCAGACGCTGGTGTTCAGCTTGAACACGGTGAACATCACGCCGGAGGGCTACAGCCTGGAGGCGGAAGGATTCTCCAACTTTCTATACGCCTTCCGCTCCGACGCAGAGTTCCCCAAAATTCTGCTGTCATCGGTGACCCAACTGGTCACCGATGTACCCTTCATCCTGGCGTTTAGCTTTTTCATCTCGGTGGTGCTTAACCAGCCGTTCCCCGGAAACCGGGCGGTCAAGCTGGTTTTCTTTCTCACCGTGATCTTGTCCACCGGTGTGTTCCAGTCCCTGCAGAGCCAGTCCGGCGACGTGAATACGGGACAGCTGAACACGGTGTTGCAGGAAAACAGCGCTGTGGCTGGGCTGATAGACAATTTCCGGGTGGAGACGTATATGATCGAGGCGGGGCTGCCCGCCGCGTTGGCCGAGTCGCTGACCGCGCCGATGATGCGGCTGTTTTCCATCTTGTCCAGCTCGGGCATTCAGATCTTCATTTTTTTGGCGGCGCTGAAAACCATTCCGCCCAGCCTGTATGAATCCAGCTATATGGAGGGGGCCACCGGCTGGGAGGCGTTTTGGAAAATCACCTTTCCCATGGTATCACCCATGATCTTGGTCAACGTGGTGTACACGGTGATCGACTCCTTTCTCAGCCCGACCAATCAGGCGCTGAATTATGTGAAAAAGACCATTTTTACCAACCTGAAGTTTGGTTACGGCAGTGCGCTGGCCTGGATTTATTTCGTCATCATTTCGGTAATCCTGGCGGTGGTGGTGCTGCTGATTTCCCGCAAGACTTTTTATTACGATAAGTGAGGAGGGGCGACCGATGACCTTTTCATCCAGAGTATCCGGAAGACGGCGGCATCTCGGGTCGGGATGGCTCAAGGCCAAGGGCCCCCGCGCGGTCTGGGCGGTGCTGCGTACAGTCATGTTCGCGGGCCTGTGCTTCATGATTCTGTATCCGGTGCTGATGATTCTTACCCGCTCCTTCATGGCGGCGGAGGATATGAGCGACAGCTCGGTGGTGCTGTTTCCCAAGCATTTGTCCCTGGACACCCTGTCGCTGGCGGCCGGTATGCTGGATTACGGCAAAAGCCTGGCCACTACGCTGGCGGTGGTGCTGACGGTGACTGGTCTGCAGACCTTTGTCTGCCTGATGGTGGGGTATGGCTTCGGGCGGTATGAAATCCCCTGCCGGAACCTGCTATTTGCCTTGGTAATCTTCACCATTGTCGTTCCGCCGCAGCTGTACATGTCGTCCATGTATCTGCATTTCAAGGATTTTGACATACTGGGGCTTATCCGACTGATACGGGGAGAACCGTTGCACCTGGTCAACACCTACGCGCCTCTGTATCTGCTGTCCCTGACGGCGAGCGGCATCAAAAATGGGCTGTTTATCTATATCTTCCGGCAGAATTTCCGCAACATGCCCGGAGAGATCGAGGAGGCGGCTTTCGTAGACGGGGCGGGACATTTCCGTATTTTTACCCGCATTATGATCCCCAACGCCACAGCCACCATTGTAACCGTGGCCTTGTTTTCCTTTGTCTGGGTGTATAACGACAACGTGGTATCCGGCATGCTGTTGGGCGATGCCAACCTGCTGTCTATTAAATACTTGAGCGTGGCGGAGGTGACCAGCCTGATCCTCAAGGACTATGGGGTTCCCGACGCACTGAGCTATAACCCGATGTATATCCTAGCGCTGAAAAGCGCGGCGGTGCTGCTGATTATCGCCCCGCTCGTGCTGCTGTATCTGGCGCTGCAGCGGTTCTTCGTGGATAGCGTGGAACGCGCGGGACTGGTGGGCTGAATGCATGAGGGGATGGGCCCATAGATGGGCATCAGCGTTTGTGTGGTTCACGGCGAAAAGGGCAGGGGGCAGGCCGATGGTTCGAAATTTCGGCGCGGGTCTGGAGTCTGAACCCTATCGGTTCGCACGGATATGGGATCGGGTGGCTGGAGGTGACCGACGCGGATGCCCAAACGTGCTTTAATTCCGGAAAGCCTCCACCATCCCCGCTATCCCGGCTTCACCACCATGCGCAAGGATGAATTTTTGCTGCTCAGAAGGCAAGTCCTCCACACCGAGAGTGAAATACTCGCCGCCGTCAGGGCGAAAGCAGAACGCGGGGTACTGGAGGTAATCCCCGAGGCCCATGTCCTTAATGCGCTCACGGTTGTGTTCCGTCAGATAAGCAAGGCGTAGACCTCTGGCCTTGAACAGTTCTTTAACCGTTGGTGATCGCCTCCGTTTTGTCCAAATAGGCCAGCCCAGCCGGGGTGATGGTGTAGGTATCTGGGCGTGTCTCATTTGATGCGTCGCGGATTTTCTGCAGACAGCCGCGTTCTTGCTCGCTGTCGAGAGTGGAGAGCATGTTCAAATGCTCGGCAGTATCGCCCATCACAGCGGTTATCAGGTTTACAAGTTGGGTATCGGTCAACCAGTTAAGAGTTTGCAGGAGCTGCCGTTCCTTTTCTGCTGTCAATGAAATTCTGTACACGCCGGAAGCCGAAGAATAGCCTCTTGCAAATCCATGGGGGGCGTGGTATGCTAATAAAGCGGGGTGAAGAAGATGGAACAGGAATTGAAAGAAATACTTCTCTCGATGCAGAGTGAAATCAGGGCTTTATATACAGAGGTTGTGGAAATGAAGCAAACCCAGCAGCATCAAGGGCAGGAAATCACCAAAATTAACGTAACGCTGGAAAACGACATAAAGACGCAGCTCCAGTTACTCGGTGAGGGTCAGCAGGGCATGAACGAGAAGTTTGCGAAGCTGGACAAGGTGGCCGAGGACGTGGAGGAAATCAAGGTCAAGGTCACCGCGCTGGAGAACGTCACGAAGGACAACACCGCGCAGATTAAAGATATTCGCATAGCAAAGTGATAGAGGCCGCTTTCCTTCGGGATGGCGGCTTTTGTATTCGGAAATTTCTGACACCCTAAAAAGAACAGCCCGGATTAAAAATGTGATCTGTGGATACCCCCGGGCTGAAAAAAGCGAAAACTCTCCCGAGGCGGCATACCGATGCCATGCACGACAGAATCGATTTTCACGCGCGTGAGGGATTTTTAAGCCCCCCGGGGGCGATTGCTTTAGTTGAGTGAAGTGCCGGATGCCACGAAGCCCCACAAAAGCACGAAAAATCTTAGAACCGGCCCCGCCCCAATCGTAGTTACTGCCCGATGAATCGTAGTAACTACGGTACGCCCTGAAAGATTCGATTATCTGGTCAAGGTATGGCTGATTCATCACTTCGCCAAAGACGTTATAGCAAACGTCGTATTCACGTTCATCCACACCGTATTTTTTAGCAAAGGCTGCTTTTGCCTTTTGATATGCCGCTTGAATCTGCCGGCGGTGGGTGACGGCCTTGTATTCTTCAGTGGTTTGGTATTCCCTCTCCACTCTCTGGAGAATAGGTTCCATCTTGCCCTCGACCAGCTTGTAGACCTCTTGATAGTCCAATCCCATAGCCTGGGCGCCCCTGTCTAGTCATACAAGCCCCATTCTATGAGGGCGTAATAGCCGACGGTGCCTATAGGGTACTGCCTTTTCTTCACCTTGCCATTCTCCCGGCGGCTTACATGTACGCTGATTTTATAAGCCTCCCGGTGTGGCCGCTCAAACTTTCCGGCTTCATAATTCGGGTAGTACGAATAATAGGTCTTGGTCTGGCCGCCTATTGTGATGGAAGTTGTCTGCACCTCGTATTTCCGACATTCACCGCCAGCAGCTGGCTTCTTCAATTGGATTTCCTGCACAACGCAATACATGTTTCGCCTCCGTGTGGGTACTGTGAATAGATATGCGGTAACTACGAATCAATAGCCGTTATTATTCACGCCTCAAAATTGAGGTGAGTAAACTCTTTAAATTTGCCCTATAGCTTCTTGATTTCTGATAGGGCAATGGCTAGGGCATGAAAGTATATTTCTGGAGCGGGCAAGATGGTTTTCACTCGACCGCCGTCGATGATTTTGAGGTGGAAATGGCTCTTGCGCGTTCCTTCATGGCTTGCCGCTGCTCCTCGGTGTAAACCGGCCCCGCATTCACCTTCACCCAGCGTTTCGGCACCTCAAAGGTCAGGCCGCCGTGTCCGTCGTCTTTGGTCAGCCTTGCCTCTGTGGGGCGGGTATGGCAAAGGCCGGTTAACTTGCGATTCAAAGCACCGTTGTAAGTGTAGACACTGGCGCTCGCCTCCGCCTCGTTGAAAAGAATAACGGTTTCCTGCTCGATTCTTGAAATTGACATGAAATAGGCTCCTTTCTCATTGCGGCCTCATTGCTGAAAAGCTGATTTTCTCTTTGTCCGCTCGGGGTTCGATATAGCGCCGGTCGAATTCCTCCGGAGTGATATGGAGCAGAGCACAGAAATGAACCTTGTCCCGCTCCCGCTGCTCGCTGAGCTGCTTTATAAGTTCATCGGTTTTCTCGACGGCCTTTTCCACAGAGGATGCGCCTGTGCTGTTCCAGGCTCCCCATCCGGTTCCCTTCCAGGCATACCCGGCCCGTATCTCGTCAACAAATGGTTTCAGCAGCTTTACGCACGGCCCGCGCCGCAGTCTCCGCAGGGCCTTGGCCTCCCTCTGTCGTATAACCTCCGGTGTAACGCCGTTATCCTTGGCCATGGCTTGCAGAGTGTCCCCATTCCAGAAGCGCCGCCGGATGGTATCACGCTGCACCGTGTCCAGGGTGTCCAGCGCCTTTTCCATAGCCTCGTGCAGCTCCGTCATGTACTTTCGCTCGAGTACCGCTTCCATATCCTGTGCGGCGCTCTGGCTGGGCTGCAAATCCCCAAGTGTAGCCTCTCCTTCATCTCCAACCGGCTTGTCCAGACTAGCGCAGTTGTTGAGCGGGTCGCGGCGGGTGGTGCGGATGCCGCAGGCCTCCCGAAAATGCTTCAAGAGCGGGTACTTGATATAAGACAGAAGGGAATACCCGGATTCAGGCCGGTATGCCCTTACCGCGTCTTGCAGCGCCATGAACCCGCATTGCAGGAGGTCATCCAATTCCACTCCGGCATGTGTACAGGTTCCGGCATGGAGTGTGAAATACCTGTGGGCCTGCTGCCGGATGAATTTGTGCACCTGCTCCCATAGCTTCCCATACCCCGCCCGGCCTGCCTGAATCTCTATCGCCCATTCTTCATTGGTCATTGACCGCCGCCCCTCTCTGATGTAAGATGATGGTGTGAGGGCTGCTCCGAAAGGGGCGGCTTTTTTTACTTGGAATAACTTGGATACTTGAAAAAATCCCCCGTTAGGCGGGCGGTCTTGACTTGGGATATGATAGCGAGTATTCCTCGTTTTTCGACAGAATATTTGCCAAATAGGTTGAAATTTGCGGCATAAATGGTATACTGTCTATATATTACATATTTTTGGTAATATTGTAATCTATTTCAAGAGCGAGGAGAGGTATCTATGCATGGTTGTATCTGGAAAAGAAGCCTGGCGGTATTGCTGACAGCGGCGTTAGCCATCCAAGCGGCGCCCGTCACGTCCCTAGCGGTGGGGACGGAGCCGGAGGCGTCCGCCATCTCCGGGGAAACGGCAGCTTCCTTGGAATATCCGACGGGGGAGGACGCGCCGGAGCCGGACATTCTTGCGGAGGACGAAACCAAGCGGGAGCCCGGCGTCAAGCATTTCCGCCGGTCGGACGGCTCCTATGTGGCGGCGATTTACAGCGAGCCGGTGCATTATGAAAAGGACGGCAAGCTGCTGGACATCGACAACACGTTGGTGGAGAAGGACGGCTACTACACCAACACGGCCAACAGTCTGGTGGTGCGTCTGCCGAAGCAGGCATCCACCTCCCGGCCCATAACGGTGGAGCACCAGGGAAAGACCCTGCGGTTTTTCATGGAGGGACAGCAGACCGCTTCCGCTGCCCTGCAGCAGGCGGATTCCGGTGAGTCTATCTCACGCCTGAGCGCCTCCGCGTCCAAGGCGGACAAGCAGCGGGAGAAAAACGAGCGGAAGCTGCAGGCGAAAAAGCAGCACGCGGCTGTGACCTACCCGGAATCCCTGGACGGCGCGAGCCTGACCTACGACGTGAAGGGCAGCTCGCTCAAGGAAAGCCTCATCCTGAAAAAGCTGACCGGGCGCAAAAGCTACTCCTTCAAAATCGAAGCGGAGGGGCTGCGCGCCGAGGTACAGGCGGACAGCTCCGTCCATTTTTACGCGGAGGGGACGGAGGAGCCGGCCTTTATCATCGCCTCCCCCTACATGTTCGACGCGGCCGGGGAGTACAGCAGCGCGGTGGCCGTCGAGGTCAAGAAAACGGGCAACCACTACCGCTACACCCTCACGCCGGACAGGGCCTGGCTGGAGGACAGCGCGCGGGTTTGGCCGGTGACCGTAGATCCGACGATACAGACACCGCAGGAAGTATCAAAGATACAGGATGCCCGCGTATATTCCCGGTACCCTACTGTAAACTATTCCCAAGCGCATATACTGAATGCCGGTTCCGTAAGGGTAACGGCAAACGGCAAAACCACCACAGAAGAGTTCCGAGCGTATATCAAGCTTCCCAAGGCTGAAGGCATCGCCTCTTCCAGTCGAATTATCGAAGCGAAAATGAACCTGATTTATTATCAGGAGTCGGACGCCGCCAGAACCGTTTCCAACAATGTTCTCAACTTGTACAGGGTCACGGCGCCATGGGATCAAACGAAAATCACCTGGGGCACACAGCCCGCTTGCGATTGGAGCCGTGTTATCGATTATGTGGTGGCAGACAAATCGAAGCTGTCCGGCAATGCGCGGTACGACACCTTCGACATAACCGCGCTGGCACAGGATTGGTATCAAAACGGGAACGATAACGGCGTGGTAATCAGAGCCAACACGCTGGACAACACCAAACCAAACTGTGCCGAGTATTATTCCGCCAATGTCAGCACACAATATCAGCCTGCCCGCCCTTATGCGTTCATCGCCTACCGCGACACCAAGGGCGTGGAAGATTATTGGACGTACACGTCCCTGCCGGCGGGGCGGGGCACGGTGGCGGTGAACAATTTTAACGGCAATCTGATCGCGACCGAGGACGACATCGGCAACGACGGCGCCCGCATGCCGGTGACCATTTCCCACATATACAATGCCAGCGGCTCCAACATCGGCTATTGCGGAACCAATTGGCGCACCAATTTTAACATGTCTATCGAAAAGACAACGGGCGAGGTGCTTGCGAGGGGTTACAAATACTATCTCCTCGACGCCGACGGAACCGAGCATTATTTCTACTTCAAGGACGCCAACGGCAACGCAACCGCCTCCGGCAAGGATGAGGACGGGCTGGGTTACACCCTGACGGACACCGGCACCGGCGACGCCAAATACGTCATCACCGACAAGGACGGCGGAAAGATGCAGTTTTGGGCCAGCGGCAAGCTGGCGACGATCCACGACACAAACGGGAACTTCATACGCGTGACCTATAACGCGGAGGATCGTATCAACACCGTCTACGACGGCGCGGGACGGAATTACTCCTTTTTTTACAACGGCCCCCGGCTGTCCCATATCAAAGATAGCCGCAACCGGCAGACCACTTATAACTGCGACGGGAACAACCTCATTAAAATCACCTATCCCGACGGCGCGGTGGTGGAGATGGCCTACAGCGGCGCGCTGCTGACGAAAATCACCAATAAGGCGGATAACACGGTCACCACCATCACCTACACAGGCAGCAACCCTAAGCGGGTGGCTTCCATCTCCTATGGCCCGGGCACGACGGTCAACACCAAGTATTCCTTCACCTACAAGCACAACGCGACCACCATCACCAGCAACACCGGGGACAACGTGACCTATCAGTTCAACAACGCCGGGCAGACGGTGGGCGTGGTGAACAACGTGACCGGGCAGGGGCAGGCGTACCAATATGGCGCGCCCGGCAACTTCAACGGCAGGGACAATAAGCTGCTGACAGTGTCGAAGACGCAGCAGAGCGTGACCAATCTGGCCATCAACCCATCCTTTAACCGGGATACCGCGAATTTTACCACCTACAAAGCGGCGGCCAACAGCAATTCCGTAACCATTGACAGCAACAAGGGCCACATTGGCAAGAAGTCCGCCAAGTTCACCCAAACGGCCTCCAATCCGGGGCAGATTTGGCTGGGACAGGACATCAAAAACCTGTCCGCCGGCTTCTACACCTTCTCCGCCTATGTGAACACGGGAGGCACCAGTGTCAGCGGCCGGGGCGTCGTGGTGGATATCGAGCCCAAAACCAGCACAGGGGCCAACGCCGGATGGACCTGCTCGGAGAGCGTCACCTCCACAGGCGTTGACGAATGGAAGCGCATTCGGGTCACCGCGCTCATTCCAGAGGGATACACCGCCCGCATTCTCATCGGCTTCATCGATAAATCCTGTATCGGCACCGTCTGGTTTGACGATCTCCAGTTCGAAAAAACGGAGAACGCCAATAGCTTCAACCTGCTGGAAAACACCAATTTTAAGAACGGGAGTACCAATTGGAGCAGTTCCGGGGGTGTGTGGAGCGGCGCGGGCGTACCACAGGGCGGGAACGCCATAAAAATGACAGGCATCCCGTTTCAAAATGTCAGCTCTAACACCATCATACCTGTAGACGGCAAAACGGGTGATGTGTACACGTTCGGCGGCTGGTCTAAAGCCGCTTCCATTGCGACGGATGGCAACGGCAAATCCAGCGGATCGGCCACGCGAAACCCCGTCTACCAATTCTATTTGTTTTTCCTGGACAGCAATAAAAACCGGTTGAATCATGCGACGGCGAAGTTCAACCCCGCGATCAACGACTGGCAGTTTGTAAGCGGCACCGCCAAGGCTTCCAAGCCGTATAGTTATATTCAATTTTTCATCAGCTACGACAATAACGCGGGTGATGTCTACATGACCGCGCCGTATGTGTACAAGGAGGAATTCGGCCAGACCTACGACTACGACAAGGACGGCAACCTGCAGAGCAGCGTGGATTTGGCCAATACGCAGGCCAGCTTTACCTATAACAATCAACAGCTGTCAAAGCTGGCCAATCCGACGGGCAGCAAGTTCCTGTATACAACCAATATTAACACGAGAAATCTGGAATACGCGCAAACGACCGATGGCCAGCGATACGAATTCTTGTACGACGAGTACGGGAATCCCAGACAGAGCATCCTGGGTTCGGACAAATTCGTCAACAGCGTATCGGCGGGGAAAGCCTACTATATCCGGAACGCCTACTCGGGCAACTCCATGGATAACTCTACCCACGAAAAGGGGGGCTTGGTCAAGAACTGGAGATGGACACCAGGCAATTCCAACCAGATGTGGAAGCTGATTGCCACCAGCGAAAGCGATGTGTACGAACTATGCCCGACGGTCAATACGGGGGTGCGGTTGGACATAAAAGATGCCTCTACGGCGAACAACGCGGTTGTACAGCTGCATACCGCCAACGGGAGTAATGCGCAGAAGTTTAAAATCCTGCGGAATTCGGACGGCACCTTCTACATACGGACCAAGGTGACCGGCTACGCTAAATCGCTGGATGGACAGCCGGGAAATTCCACCAATACGGAAAACGGCAGCCCGATGCAGCAGTATGCCAATGACACCAGCGAAGGACAGAAATGGTATTTCATCGAGGTGAATACCATCCTCTCTCAAAAGCCGTATATCCAGACCAACGCGAAGTATACGGACAGCGGGAACAAGCTGGAGTCAGTAACGGACGAGCGGGGGAAAACCACCAGCTATACGTACGGCGACACGTCCAAGCTGCTGACGCAAGCGAAGGATCCCAAGAACAACGTTACCAGCTACACCTATGACAACGCGGATCGGGTGAAGAAGGTGGCCAGCGGCGTCGCGTCCAACGAGTACGAGTACGCGCAGGACCGGCTGAGCGCCATCTGGCACAACAACCGGCAGGTGAGGTACGGCTTCGGGTACGACGGGATCGGGAACCAGACCAGCGTGACGGTGGGGAACGGGAGCGCGTCGAAGACGCTGACGAGCAACAGCTACGACAACCGGAACCGGTTGACGTCGGCGCTGTACGGGAACGGGCAGCGGGTGAACTACAAATACGACAGTCTGGACAGGCCGGTCATCAAGTACTATAATAACGATAACCCCAACAACGCGGGGTACCACACGGTGTACAACGCGAATGGGCTGGTGGGGCTGCACAAGGACGTGGTGAACACCCAGCGGACGCGGTACACCTACGATCTGGCCCAGCGGCTGGTGCGGGTGCGGCGGAACGTGGGGGTGCTGGGGGACAACGGTGCGTTCCTGGCGGAGCTGTCCTACACCTATGAGAACAACACCAACCGACTGAGCGCCTATACCCTGGAGCTGCTGCTGGGAAGCGGCACGAGCAAGGTGAAAACCAGCTTCACCTACGGGAACAAGAACGGCAGCCAGATGACCGACGCGGTGTATGAGGTCCGCCAGAACGGCGGGCTGCACAAGACCTACACCTACGACGGGCTGGGACGAAAGACCCAAACCATGATGTCCATGGGCGGGGCGAACAAGCCGATCCGGTACACCTATGTGGGGGTGAAGGACAACCGCACCACCACGATGCTGGAGAGCCTGGACAATTTCGGGGAGAAGCTGTCCTACACCTACGACGCCAACGGGAACATCGAAACCATCCGGAAGAACGGGGTGCTGCAGGAGACCTACCACTACGACGTGCTGAACCAGCTGGTGCGGGCGGACAGCGCGGCACAAAACAAGAGCTTCGTCTACACCTACGACGCGGGCGGGAATATCCTGTCGGTGAAGGAGTACGCCTACACCACCGGGGCGCTGGGCACGGCGGTGAAGACCACGGCCTATGGATACACGGACGGGACGTGGAAGGATCTGCTGACAAGCTACGCCGGGCAGACCATCACCTACGACGGGATCGGCAACCCGCTGAGCTACCGGGACGGCCTGTCCATGACGTGGCGGAACGGGCGGGAGCTGGCGAGCCTGACGAAAAACGGGGTGACGGCCTCGTACCTGTACGACGAAAGCGGACTGCGCACCAAGAAAACGGTGGGCGGGGTGGTGACAAATTACCACGTCATCAACGGGGTGCTGTACGGGGAGTACACGGGCAGCCATCGCCTGCTGTACATGTTCGACGAGGCGGGGACGCGGTATTCCTTCCTGTACAACGGGAGCACGTATTACTATGTGTTCAACGGGCAGGGGGATGTTATCGGGATCACCGACGGTTATGGCAACATGCTGGCCCGGTACACCTACGACGCGTGGGGCAAGCCGCTGACCATCACCGACGGCGCGGGCGCCGACGTATCCGGCAACGCCAGCCATATCGCCAATGTCAACCCCTTCCGCTACAGAGGGTATTATTACGACAAAGAATCCGGGCTGTATTATGTAGGCAGTCGTTATTATGATCCCCAGACCGGGCGGTTTATTAATGCGGACGGATATGTTTCTACAGGACAAGGCCTCACTGGTAACAATATGTTTGCCTATTGTGGAAACGACCCAATAAATCGATCCGATCCAAGCGGATTGTTCTGGAAAGAAATTGGAAATTGGTTTAAAGAAGTAGGAAATGCAATCGCCGGTTTTGCTAAAAAAGTAGCGAACGTAGCATCTAAATCAGTTAGTGCCAGTGTTGAAGTAGGCGCGGGTTTAGGTATAAAAAAGAAAACGGCGGTTGTAAATGCAGATGTAACCGCAATTGGAATAGGAACGGAATGGGGATATGATGCCAAATCCAGATCGACTTATAGCAAAGATAAGTCTTCATTATCGGTAAAAGCCGAAATAATAGACAATGTAGGAGCCGGTGCAGATATTACATATTCAGCTCCAACTAAATCAACTAAGGGCAAGGGGCTTTGTATGAATCCAGACGCCAAATGGGATGGTAAAGTAGGTGCATATGCCTTTGATGCCGTAGCGGGTATTGCAATCGATCCTCCCGATACAGATTTTGAACTATCCTTTGGCCTCGGAGCTTATTTTATTCTTGGCGGTGAATTTGAGGTTTCTATAAATGTTAGCGAAATAATCAGAGAGTGGGACGCATCCTAAATGAAAAAAAGAAGTATTATTTTGGGAGCCATAAGCTTGTGTGTTTTGATCGCCTCAATAGTGACGGCATCAATTGCAGATTTCTCATTGACTAACACGTGGCAAGGCATAGTTTTTGTTATTTTATTTTTTATCCCTCTTTGGATTTTGTTTTGGAAACTGTCAACCGATTTGAAGAAAAAGAACAGAGTAATATGTTATGCTATACGTTTTTTTGAAATAGTATGGGTATTCATTGTTTTAGTTTCGTCAATTTTGGTAATCACAGGAAAAGTAAATTAATTGCTCAATACCACGCAAACCCTCAAGCCACCGTTATGTCCTGTCGCAAGTAGCCTTCGATATTTTCAAGTATAATCTAACGTCTAGGCGATTGACCAGCTTGCTAAAATAAACGGTGACATCCAGATATCCCCAAATGGCCGCCCGCAGCTGGTTAACAACTGCGGGCGGTCATCCGCCTTTAGCGCGTCGAAGACGCTGACGAGCAACAGCTACGACAGCCGGAACCGGTTGACGTCGGCGCTGTACGGGAACGGGCAGCGGGTGAACTACAAATACGACAGTCTGGACAGGCCGGTCATCAAGTACTATAATAACGATAACCCCAACAACGCGGGGTACCACACGGTGTACAACGCGAATGGGCTGGTGGGGCTGCACAAGGACGTGGTGAACACCCAGCGGACGCGGTACACCTACGATCTGGCCCAGCGGCTGGTGCGGGTGCGGCGGAACGTGGGGGTGCTGGGGGACAACGGTGCGTTCCTGGCGGAGCTGTCCTACACCTATGAGAACAACACCAACCGACTGAGCGCCTATACCCTGGAGCTGCTGCTGGGAAGCGGCACGAGCAAGGTGAAAACCAGCTTCACCTACGGGAACAAGAACGGCAGCCAGATGACCGACGCGGTGTATGAGGTCCGCCAGAACGGCGGGCTGCACAAGACCTACACCTACGACGGGCTGGGACGAAAGACCCAAACCATGATGTCCATGGGCGGGGCGAACAAGCCGATCCGGTACACCTATGTGGGGGTGAAGGACAACCGCACCACCACGATGCTGGAGAGCCTGGACAATTTCGGGGAGAAGCTGTCCTACACCTACGACGCCAACGGGAACATCGAAACCATCCGGAAGAACGGGGTGCTGCAGGAGACCTACCACTACGACGTGCTGAACCAGCTGGTGCGGGCGGACAGCGCGGCACAAAACAAGAGCTTCGTCTACACCTACGACGCGGGCGGGAATATCCTGTCGGTGAAGGAGTACGCCTACACCACCGGGGCGCTGGGCACGGCGGTGAAGACCACGGCCTATGGATACACGGACGGGACGTGGAAGGATCTGCTGACAAGCTACGCCGGGCAGACCATCACCTACGACGGGATCGGCAACCCGCTGAGCTACCGGGACGGCCTGTCCATGACGTGGCGGAACGGGCGGGAGCTGGCGAGCCTGACGAAAAACGGGGTGATGGCCTCGTACCTGTACGACGAAAGCGGACTGCGCACCAAGAAAACGGTGGGCGGCGTGGTGACCAACTACCACGTCATCGACGGGCGGCTGTACGGGGAGTACACGGGCAGCCATCGCCTGCTGTACATGTTCGATGAGGCGGGGACGCGGTATTCTGCGCACCGGATAACCAAGAATCGCTATTGTTCGTGTTACTGACTTGGTTTCTCCGTAAATTTCGCGTGCTCTGCGATACTGTTCTTCTGAATACATGGCGTATCCCTTCCCGGGTGGTATCCAGTCCTACTTTTTGTCCGCACCGCCTTATCACAATTCGCCCCCTGTCGTAGGTGCTTTCCTACAACAGGGGGCTTTTCGTCAATGTCTGTTTTCCTTGGCTTTGTGCACTGCTTCCGGGGCTTTTGCTTAGCGGCTATGCTGCTGCTTGTATTGGCGGGGTGATGAGCCGATGATGCGGCGAAATAGATCACAGAAATACGCCGGGTTTTCGTAGCCGACCGCCGCCGCGACATCCGCGATGGGCATATCGCTTTCCTCCAAGAGCTCCTGCGCGTGCTGAATGCGAATTTGGTTGCGGTAGGCAATGGGAGAGGTGCCTGTGGCCTGCTTGAACAGATGGGAAAAATGGTATTTGCTCAAATTGCAGGCCTGGGCATAGTCATCCAGGGTGGTCTCCAAAAAATACTGCTCGTGAATCAGGTTGATAATCTGGCTGACGCTTTTAATGGCGGTGGTTTGCCCAGCATGATGCTTGCCTTCAATTTTACGGCACACGCTGCACAGCAGTTCAATCAGCCGGGCGGTCGCCACTTTGCGATAATGCGGCGCTTTTCGCTGCAGCTCACGGATTATGGTTTCAAAATGCTCCACCACTTGGCGGCTGGGTTCCAGATCATGGATACAGCAGGGAACGATGGGCAGCGACTCCAGCAGCGCGGCATCCGTCAGGGAAAAATGCACGTAATAGTTTTCCGCCGTCCGTCCCCCGTCGTAATAGTGGCACTGCCGGTCTCCGGGGCGGTACAGAACCACGGATCCGGCCGGTGCCTTTTGGGGCGTCCGCTCCTGACCGAACAAGAAAAGTTCGTATTCCTTATGCATATACAACAGCAGATAATTTTCGCGGCCATGAGGGCGGTTGATGCCGTCTGTGTTTGTCAAATAGTTGTGACCGCAGCTGTGGATGAGAATGCCGTTTTCCGCAGTGGACAGATCCATACTGTTCCAGTATCCAGATATACGCATGAGCATTCTCCTTGTATTATAGAGTAGTAGTTATTAGAGCCCCTCTCCAAGGGCTGTGCTACACTGTAAGGGATGCTGTGGATTG
>ERZ856578.935-NODE-935-length-58596-cov-31.648200_pt1 | contig 58596 bp, 55 predicted proteins | sample MGYA00514384_ERZ856578 | MGnify/ENA primary metagenome ERZ856578 (study PRJEB29103, sample SAMN06111958) | human gut metagenome | biome: human gut; feature: ankylosing spondylitis patient; material: healthy_person | host: Homo sapiens | place: China:Hangzhou...
TTTTTTGAGAACGAGCGCTGTTTGGAAATATGGTTCTTATATCATTTCAAATATACGACTCAACAATTCAATAACTCAAATGAATTGGCAAAGGAATTGGAGCGAATTTGTAGTTATGAAAAGACCGAGGATTTTTTGAGCAGAAAATGCAGAGGATTACATAATTTCTTGCTTGCTAATGGAGGAAATCTTGATAAAGCAATTGAGAATTCCGAGAAATCTATATTGTCTAAATCAAAGGAAGGACGTGAACATACTTATAGTGAAATGGCAGGTTTCTTTCATGAAGTAATAAAGAAATAAGAGGGTACTACTTCGATTACTTTTCAAGAAAATTTGTATCATATTGATTCATTGTCAATGCATTATAAAAGTATTGAATTGATTTATCATCTCTTTAAATAGCTTGGCTACGATGTGAAAATTACATGAAATTAACATAGATATCGACGTTAGGCATACATTTCCTGGCTATTTCAAGCCAAAAGGATGATATTTCCTCCTTTTTGCTCTTTTTATAGCACACTATTTTATAACTTTGTAAACGGAATTAAGAGAACAACTTCATGAATCAAATAAAGGAAGTGGTTGAAGATCTTGGTATTAAGCAAATTGAGTTGCTGGAAGCATCTAACTAAAGTTTCCATATGGATAACTCGTATGTTTAACAGATGGATATTGAATTTAGAAAAGTTATTTCAAATGGTGCGAATTTTGTAAGTGATCTAGTTGGGCCGTTTAATTTAACATAAATAATAATAATAATGTATGGATATTCAAATTGAAGGTAATAAAATATTTGCTCCACTTAAAAATAAAGAGCTCATTTTGACTCCTGAAGAAAGAGTGCGGCAAGAGTATATTTGTCGTTTGGTAAATGACTATGGTTTTTGCTTAGAGCAGATGGCGCAAGAAGTTCAAGTTAATAACTCTCATCGTGGACGAGGTAAGGCAAGAGCTGATATTGTTATCTGGAAATCTATAACTGCTAAAAGTGAATCCGTTTCAGCATCAATTGTTGTTGAGTGTAAAGCTGAGCATATAACTATTCGTGAAGAAGATTATTTTCAAGGATATAATTATGCAGCGTGGGCAGGTGCAGATTTTTTTGTAACTACTAATTTGAAAGAGACTCGTGTTTTTAAGGTTGTCAAAGGTAAATTGCCGAAACAGTTGGAGGAGATTGTGGATATCCCCAAGGCCCATGATTTGACCAACGACAAAAAAGTAAAGGAACTTTTAGGGCAAACCAAATCCTTCACTCGTGATGAATTTTCAAAGCTACTGTATACTTGTCATAATATAATTCGTAATAATGACAAGCTATCTCCTGAAGCTGCCTTTGATGAAATAAGTAAAATTCTTTTTATTAAAATACGTTACGAGCGTGACAATACTGGTAAGCAAATATTTTCGAAGGACGAATTCAAAAAGTTGAAAGAGGCCTACGAGAAGACTGCATCAAAAAGTAGTTTGCCATTTTATCAGCAATTATTTGAAAATACCAAAGAAGATTTTATAAAAGATGATCTTTTTGAGCAGACTGATACAATTAAAATTAAAGAGGCTAGTTTTGAGGCTATTGTAGAAAAATTGCAAATATATAACCTCTCTAATACGGCCGACGATGTAAAAGGTATTGCTTTCGAAAAATTTTTGGGTAGAACTTTTCGTGGAGAGTTAGGGCAATTCTTCACCCCTCGTACTATTGTTGACTTTATGGTTGAACTACTTGATCCTGAGGAAGGTGAAATTATTTGTGATCCTTGTTGTGGAAGCGGTGGATTTTTGATAAAGGTATTTGAATATGTACGCGAAAAGATTGAAAAAGATATTCAGCAAGTAAAGGAGCAAATAAAAGAACAATTATTTGACGAAGAATATGATAAGCTGAATGACAAGATACGGACAAGTATCGATGAAAGAGTTGATGACTATTTTGCTGCTCTCAACACGGAGCTGGATACTTCAGCAAACGATAGCCGTCTAAAGCAGTTGTCTCATGATTGTATTTTTGGAACGGATGCCAACCCTCGTATGGCTCGTACAGCTAAAATGAATATGATTATGCATGGCGACGGACATGGTGGTGTACATCATCACGATGGTTTGCTGAATGTAAATGGGATTTTTGAAAACCGTTTTGATGTGATTCTTACTAATCCACCTTTTGGCTCTCGCGTAGAGAAGTCATTGGAGATCACAGAAGCAGATAAGTTTACTGACGAAACAAAGATTGCTTATTATACCAAACGCTACGGTAAAGAATATACAAAGGCCCTTGAACAAGTCAATAGTAATATTGGCAAATCAGTTATTAGCCTTTATGATTCGGGTAAACTCAGTGGGCTGACTGAAGTGCTTTTTATTGAGCGTTGTTTGCGATTACTCAAGCCTGGTGGACGTTTGGGAATTGTTCTGCCAGAAGGTGTATTGAATAACACTAATTTGCAGACAGTTCGTGAGTTGTTTGAGGGAATGGCTAAGATTATTCTAATTATCTCTATACCTCAAGACGTCTTTATGGCATCAGGAGCAACAGTAAAACCTAGTTTAGTGTTTTTTAAGAAGTTTACAGAAGAAGAATGTACGCAGTATGAGCAAGTAAAACAAAAAGCTTATAAACAGATCAAGGAAAAATATAAGGTCAAAATTGATGAACTTAAAGCATTTATTGATAATGAAGAAAATCCTCGTACAGAATTGAAGGCCAAGAAAGTAGAACTTAAAACTCTTGAGGTTCAAATTGAGCAGGAAATTAAGCCAATTGTTAAGCAATTATTTGACTATCAGATTCCGATTGCACAAGTCGAAAAAGCCGGTATTACAACAACTGGAGCCGAGTGTGAGAATGAATTAAATGATTTGTTAAAAGAATATACACCTTATCGTAAAGAACATAAACTATGGAAATCGACTCAGAAACTATATAGCTATAAAGTCGAAGCAAATAAATTATATAAGAAGTTGAATAACAGCAATTGGATAGAAGTATGTTAAATAGCCTTAAATATATTACAGTTATACCTTTTAGTGGACTTATTAACTGGAGTGTACAATATCTCAATGAAACAAGAATTAGTTTCAATAAGCGGTTTCCATTAGTGCAAATTGGAGACTTGCTTATTCGTAACAAAACTGTTGTAAGTATTGAGGATGAGGTTAAGTATAAGCGAGTTACCATTAAAATGCGTAATGGAGGTATATTCTTGCGTGATGAAGTCATGGGTAATAAAATTGGTACGAAAAATCAGTTTTTGATTTCTGCAGGACAGTTCCTTCTTTCAAAAATTGATGCTCGTAATGGTGCATTTGGAGTTGTGCCTGATAAGTTGGATGGAAGTATTATTACGGGTAATTTTTGGACATTTGATGTGGATTATAAGCGAGTAAATCCACATTATCTTGCATTACTTACAACGACTAAGGCATTTGTTAATTTTTGTGAGCAGGCAAGTAACGGAACAACCAATAGACATTATTTGCAAGAATCGCTATTTCTCAATATTAAAATTCCATTACCATCTTTGGATGAACAAGATGATTTGGTGAAAAAATATAATGAAATAGCAAATGTAGGATATTCAAACTTTAATAAAGGACAAAAAAAAGCGAAAGACACAAGTAAATATATAATGGAAAGTATAGGCCTTAGTACTGTTCATCAGAATGATATACTTGACGATTGTTCTGCATTTGAAATTGTCTCTTTTTCTAAAATTCAAGAATGGGGTGTAGACAAAATATTGCATTCAAATGTTTATATGTCTTCTATCTATATTACTACAAATATGAATATAGATAATTCGTTATATATTGACATAAAACGCGGGAAGAGTCCTAAATACGATAAGAGTTCTGATGTCATCATTCTAAACCAAAAATGTATTCGTTGGAATAATATTGATAAACAATATGCTAAAACAGTCAATACTGCTTGGATAAATTCGATTGATGAGAATTGTTTTACAAGAGAAGGTGATATCCTTATAAATTCAACCGGAGAAGGAACTATTGGTCGAGCTTCAATTGTTGATCAAGATAATAGCGGATTATTGTATGATAGTCATATCTTACTTTTAAGACTAAATAAAGAAAAAATTAGCCCTAAATATTTTGTAAATATATTTAATAGTAAATATGGGCAAGAGCAAGTTGATAATGTAAAATCCGCAAAAACAACCAAACAAACTGAATTAGGTGTAGAGAATTTAAAAAAAATATACATACCTATACCGCCATTGCATATACAAGAAGAAATAATAGGTAAATTAGATATGATGCAAGCAGAAGTTCAAGAATTACAAAATATCGAACCATATATAAAAGAAGCTATAAATAATTTTGAAATTCAAATTTTTGAAAATTACTAATATTATGCATATTAATAATATATATATAGATAATTATAAAAATATTGTCAAACAGGCGCTGTTATGTTCACATAGTAATTATACTACACTTATTGGACTTAATGGCTCAGGAAAGAGTAACTGGCTTGAAGCTATAAGTGCGGTTTTTTTGAGTTTATATTTGCATACTAAGAGTAGTATTAATTATAGGATAGACTATAATATTGGCGACAATTATTTTGTGTTAACACAAAATAACGCCTTGAAAAATGAAATAAAAGTTAGCTATAAAGATATAATATTGCCAGATAAAGTTATTGCTTGTTATAGTGGAGAGGATCAAAGGTTGTGGAACAACTTTTACAAACCACATTATGATAGATTTTTTAACGATGCTATCAAAAATATATATAAAGAGCCTGAAATGATTTATATCAATAAATATCATTGGGTTATTGCATTGATATCTATGTTGTGTTCGGATAATGATGGTGTTAAAAGATTTTTATCTGCAATATTTGATGTTTCAGGAGACATTGATTTAAGCTCTATTGAAGTTAAGTTAAAATATAATGCTGATAATATTGATAAATTTAAAACAACAGAAGCTGCTACTTTTGTGAGACGAATGCAGGCGGAAGTTGACCTTCGGATGTCCCATATTGCTTCGTTCGAAATAGGGGCTAAAAATAATGAAGAATTTTGCAGGAAAGTGTATTTCTATTTTTATCTATTGTTTTTACCTAAAATCAACGACACAAATAGAGTTGGAAAAGCGATTGAGGGAATAAATATAGAAATAAACGGATATAATATTGATTCACTGAGCGAAGGACATAAAAAATTGATATTGATTAAATTTGCTACACAAATTATTGGAACAAAGAATTCTTTAATATTGTTAGATGAACCAGATGCTCATACTCATATAGCTTCAAAGCGAGATATTTTATCATCTGTAATTAATAATGATAGCCAAACAATTTTAACAACACATTCACCTATATTTATAGAGATGATGGATTTTGATTCTTTGCGATATATTGAGAATGGTATTGTGTTAGATATGGATAGAATAAAAGCTATTACACAAATCTCAGATAATGAAATAAGTGTTTTAGAAGGAGCATTAATTGCAGCATCAAAAAAACTTATAGTGACAGAAGGTCCTGATGATGTTAAACATCTGCGTAAAGCTATTAATGTATTATCTAAATCCGAGTTAAAATATAAGGCACTTGCAGAAATCCCAATTGTATTTCAAGGTGGAGCTAAAATGGCAAAAGAATATTTCAAATCAGTATTGGAACCTGTTTATGATAATATTGATAAAATAATTTTTGTGTTTGACTATGACTCAGAAGGACGAGAAGGTGCTAAAATGATTGATGATTTATGTAAAGAGAAAGTTGGGTTTGTTTATTATTCCGATTCTTATCCCATCATCTCAACTATGTATGATTTTTATTTAGAAGATTTTTACCCGGCTTCAGTGTATTCAGAAATAATTTTGCCTCATATAGAAGATAAACCAAAATTTTTTCAAATGAAAAAATGTGCATCGTTAACTAAAAGTATAAAAGAAAAAATACAGAAAAAGATAAATAATAATCAGCTCAAAGATGAAGATTTTGTATCATACAAACCTTTTCTAGAACAATTACTTTTATCTTTCAATTTTTAATATAATGGGGAAAACAATAACAACATACCTAATTGATAGCGATCCGAAAGGAACTCAGTACGTATTTATTAGCAATAAAATCTGCCAAATGTTTGTAGTCCCACGATCAAAGCTATCTTATTTAAATGATCAGGAGAAATTACAAAAGCCTGCATTTTATATTTTAATTGGTGAAGATGAATCAACTAGACCCCAGGCTTATATTGGAGAGACAGAAAATTTCAAGGAACGTGTTAAAGACCATGATAATAAAAAGCCTTTTTGGCAAAAAGCACTAATTTTTGTATCCAAAGATACAGATATGACAAAAGCTGATGTTCAATATCTTGAATATAAGGCTATTTTAGAAGCAAAAAAATCTAATTTATTTGTTCTTAACGAAAATAAGCAAACGCCTAAATCTCCTAATTTACCGGAGTATCAGAAAGATACGATGAATGAGTTTTTTGAAGATATTAAATTTCTCACTTCATTTATCGGTTGTAATATTTTTGATGTAATTCGACCTAGAGAAGAACATTTGTTTTATACTAAAGGAAGGAATTGTAACGCTAGAGGATTTTATAGCTCCTCTGGATTTACAGTATTAAAAGGGAGCATTATAGTAAATACTTGTGTCCCTTCATTCAGCTGGAAAGAAAAAAGAGAGAAGTTGATTAAAGAGTATACCATAATGAAACCAGACTCCTTGGTTATGAAAGCTGATATAACCTTTTCCAGCCCAAGTACTGCTGCTGATTTTTGTATTGGCAGCAGCAATAATGGTTGGTTGGTTTGGAAAGATAAAGACGGAAAAACTTTGGATTTAGTTTATAGAAAGCAATTGGAATAAAGATAAAGATTGAAATTTCAAAGAATGACTTATACCCTTTGAAAATAATGTAGTTCTTTTTAATTTTTTATAAATCAGCGATTAAAAGTGATTTTAAAAGATGCAGGTAATAATTTAGTAGTGGAAGTCCAGCTACACATTGTATTGTTCTGCATAATTTTGAATATTTCTGTGACATAAAGATACGCAATGTTTCTGATGCTTACAAGTTTGAAAATATTTAGAAAGGGGTAGACATTGATTGTTAACTTTTTTACTCAATATTCTTCTATCAGTCATTTTTTCGATAAAGAAGATCGTGATCCTTTTCCTTCTATCTTAATGAAAAATATTATAAAAATCCATATTGATACTAAGTAAATTACAAGAAAAATATGGGGCTGGCGGATACTGTCAGCCCTATTTTTTTATGCTCATTTTTGAAAACTTTGCAACCGAAGATAGGAAAATAACTCATTGGAACAAAGGAATATTTGTATGAAAGAGGACAACAATGATATAGAAATACTCAAAGCGATGATCAAAGAAAGCTTTGAGGAACAACGAAAGTTGATCGCTAAGTTGGAAACCGCAGTGGAGGCATTAACCGGCTTCAATGGCAAGCAAATGCTAGATAGCCGGGACATGCGCCTGATGTTGAAAGTCTGCGACCGCACCCTGATCCGCTGGCGTAACTCCGGTAAACTCCCGTATTTTAAACTTAGCGGTAAGATTTATTTCTGGGCCTCGGACGTGCATAAGTTCCTGAGAGAAGAATACAAACAAGAAGATTTTATGTCTGATTCTATTAACTCATAAATAAAAAATCACATGGAAAATCAAAGTAAAGTAATTGTCATTGAGCGAAACAAATTTGCAGCACTTGTCAAATCACACCGCAAATGTATCCAGATGCTGGACATCCTGACCTACATTTATACAGTTAAGCAAATAAGCCTGACTTTGACCTTGCAGGAAATCTGTGACGTTTTACAGATGACTCCTGAAGAAGTAGAGATACAGCGGCAGAAAGGATATATCCGTTTCACGACGCACAAAGGAATGACCGTCTATGAAATTACTGACTTGCTTCGTCTGAAAAATATGTTGGAAATGGGAAGTGTCTACCGCAAGATTGATGAGAAAGCCATGAATATTAAACCTTTAAGTAATGAATAACGATGAAAGAGAAACAGAAAAAAAGGATTAGCGGAAATGTTATCGTCCCCATGTAATCTATGAGATATTCAAACTGAGTTCGGACGTATCCGGACGCTGGGAATTGATGAAAAAATATGGTTTTGCGCTTCGGACGTAGCCTCCGCACTTGGTTATTCCAATCCGCGAGATGCCATCGTAAGGCACTGCAAATCAATGGGAATCGTTGTTTACGACACCCCCACACGCAGTGCCGTCCAGAAAATCAAGTACATCAGTGAAGGGAACGTGTACCGGCTGATCGCCGGCAGCAAGCTGCCTGCCGCCGAGAAATTCGAAAGCTGGATATTTGATGAGCTGATCCCCGAAACACTGAAGAATGGTGGCTATCTCCTGAGAAAGAACGGCGAAACGGACAATGAACTGCTTGTCCGTGCCGTATTACTCGCACAGAGCCGCATTAAAGAGCGCGACAGCCGTATTTCAGCATTGGAAAAGGAGAACAACTATGCCATCCTGAAACTCAGGCTACAGGCCCCAAGAGTTCAGTATTACGATAAAGTGATAAATAAAAAGCTACTGAAATGATTTTCAGTAGCTTTTTATTGCTTGCAATTGCTATTATCTCAACCGGGGTCCCGCTTTCTTCTTTTCTTTCGGAGGCGCAATCTCTTGCTTTGGGGCTTCCTGAGACCTTATTTTTTCGCCAACAGTCTCACTCTGGAGAATCCTGTTTAAATTCTCTAAGTCCTTCAGTAATTTCTGTTTGCATTCCATCTCCAGAGAATGGGCGATATTCGACATCTGGCTGGTACTTCTCCTGACGAGCGGCCCGGATAAGAGGTCTTCCTCCACATAATGGGTGCAATGCTTTAAATAATCCTCAATATCCTTTGGAGTTTCAGCGGTATCAATCTTTTTTTGAATAGCCTTATAGTGGCTATCTATATAATAGGCCTTATACAAGTCATCCGCATGCCAGCCAAAGAAATAAAGATAGTTATTTTTCAGTTGCGTGTTATATTCTTTTATATTACTTTCCACAATACCTTTTTCCCTGTCAAGATATTGCTGCAACCGTTCAATTCTTACATCACTTTTATCCATCTCTATCCGATTTATAATTTCGTATTCGTTTCGTTTTCCGTTCCGAGAGAAATATCCAAATCTCTTTCCTGCCCGAAGTTATCCCTTACCACGAATTTAATCTCCGCATTTTTACTGCTTTTATTCCGGTAAAAAAGGGTAAATACCTGATGGCAAGGATCAATGCTGTCCAATCCGGCAATCGAATCCAACGGCTGCATTTCCCGGTTCACCAGGCGGACATTCTTCTTGTCGTACACTTCGCCGTTCCCTTCCATCTGTATATAACCAATCTGATAGCTGGCTTCTTCGTAATCTCCGGTACGGTTTAGCGTCAGACGTATCTCCACGGTCTCATCCGGGGAGATGGTTTTCTGAAGATACCAGGACGTCAGCGAGAAATCATAAGCCTGCTGCACTTCCAACTTATCATCACAGCTACCCAGCAGGCAAAGCAATGTGAGCATGATACTACTTACAATTAATTTTATTTTCATGACCTAACCTGTTATTAATTAAAAATGTATTTGACGCCGACAGCCATCACCGTGTGAAAATGTCCCACGGACGAACCGAAGAATATCCTCTGGCGAACATTGAAAAGAAAAACCAGCCTGTCCGAAAGGAACGCCTCTATCTCGAAAGCCGGAGCAAACCCGTAGATGAAGCATCCGTCGTTCTTGAGTGTCGCCCCGTCATAGAGCAGCTTGTCGTTCCAGTTAGTCGTCTCATAACCGGCCAGTCCGGAAAGACCGGCAGAGAAGAACACGTTCCTGCCACGGTCTGAGAAGAACGGCACGAAATAACCTACTTCCCCGGTAAACTGCGCTTTGGGTATCGCAATCTCCTTATAGGAATAGTGCTTTTTTACATAATCCACTCCGAACAGCCACCGGGAATGGTTCCGGTTATAACGGCTCAGAGCCAACCCGACCTGGAAGTTACCGCCCAGATGCTTCACATTGGAACCGAAGTTGTCTGCACCACCTACTGTAAGTTGAAGACCTCCTTGTCCCGGCAAATAACGTTGGGCAAAGGATTTGCCTGCCATAAAGGGCAGACAAATGCATAACAAAATAAATAAAACTCTTTTCATGATTACTCTTCGATTAATTCATTCATGATACGCGCATCCACCAGATCACTATTCTCAATATAGAACCGCTGGTGGCGGCCTCCTGCTTTCTCGTAAATTTCCACTTCCAGCAACTTGTCATCAGGAATAACCACCTTCGGGAAGGCATATACAATACGCCCCGTACTTTTTCCCTCGATGCGTGTCAGGGCATTAAGCGTGCGTACCGGCTCGATATAGGTTTCCTGCTGTGCCGTCCGTTTGGCTATCTTTTTATCTACAATCTTGAACCGCACGAAATCCACATCGAAAGGTACATGGGAATTATTTGCCAGGGAAACATGGAAGAAGAGCAGGTCCTTATGCACATAAATACCTTTCAGAAGAGCCTGCATCCCGAACTGTCGGCATCCGATATGCTTCACGTCCCTGCGATCCAACCGGTGGATGGTGTACATCACGCTGGCGATGACTGTAGGATCTTCCTCACCCAGTTCCGTGACACGGATAGAACTGCCTCCTTTCTTTTCCCCTTCGTCCGGGTTTATCCATTGGTCCATATTGATATTCAGTATGGAAGGTTCCTCCTTATAAACCACATTGAAAGAAAAGAAAGAACCGTCGCCTGTAATAACCGAGAAGTTCGTCTCCCCTGGAAACTCTTTTACTGCCGCTTTTACACGTACCACATTCTCCACCCCGTCGGCTTTGCCCGCAATGATATTGTTACTGCCCAGGTCTACATAGCGTACTTCGGCGGGGAAAAGGATATGTACCGTCTTGCTGAAAGTGACCTCAATTTTATAAGGAGTGATATGCTGGTTATCCGTCAGAATCCTAACGGGATTTACCGGTCTTTCCTCCTGTGCGAAACCGGATGCGCAGGCCAATACAGCCATCAATAATGCTATAACTATTTTCATTGTCTTATTTTTTTTTATTAAAGTGAATAATCCGTTATTGTTTCTTTGTGACCAGCAGCACCTTATACCCGGCTTTCAGTGTCACCTTGACCGCACGAACCCGTCCGGCGATCAACCGCGTGCCGCCCTGCATGACTCCGCGCGTCAGGTCCATCACCACCTGCTGCCCGGCTGAACGTGCAAACGACACGCTGTTTCCCATACTCTCGCTGACTGTCCCTGCCGCATCCTTTGCCGCACTGCGGGCCTCCGAACCGGGAACAAAAATTCCCTTCTGTCCATCTATGTCATAAGTCGCCAGCTGCACGGGAATGATATTCCCGTCATACTCGATGCTGCTGATCAGGATATCCAGCCGTTCTCCCTGGATTACCGCAGCACCCGTAACCAGACTGTTTGCAGGAACGGTGATGTTTCCGGCTTGCAAAGGTTGGAGCAGCCGGAGCTTTACCCTGCCTCCTTGTTCGATGGTCTGGTTTTCCGAAATGCAGGCGGCAATGGTATTCGTTCCCATCCGGTAACTGCAGCCCACAGCCGTATTGAAACCATAATTCCTTTCAACGCCAAGTGAAGCGATAAAGGCGGAATCCGTAACCGGCTGTGAAAGGCCGGAGGTGGTCTGGTGCTCCGTCCGCTGTACCGGAACAGCTTCCGGCAGTTCTTCTCCAGTTGTTTCTTCTTTTATGGTATCCTTATCCGGATTCAGATACTTTGCCGCCATCTTGTAGGAACGTTCCATCAGTTCCTCACGGGAAGCCGTCCGGTCCTTTTCTTTTTCCGCTTCTTCCAGCTTTTTATTCAACTCCTCCACTTTTCTCTCCAGATCACTTTTTACAGTTTTTTCGGGAGTCTCATAGAAATCATCCAGCTGGCTGGAAATTTGCTCGTAGGTCTTGACTGACTGTTGCAGCCTGCCTCCGTCTTTTTCGTTCGCATCGGGTGTTATTTTTCCACCATCCAGCAACGTCCCGGCAAGCTGTTCCAACGATTTCATCCGGCTTTCTTCCTTCACTTCCGCCTGCTGCTTCTCGTAAGCGGCGGTCTTCTTATCCAACAGCTTGGCCGTGGTAGGCTCCGGGACATTCACGTTGAACCCGGAGTTGCCGGGAACTTCCATCCCGTTCTCCTTACCGGACGGGGCAAATATTCAGTACATGACCCCCAGGAATACCAGTACAAAGGTCGGAATCACAATAAACTTCCTTCTTTTCTCAATCTCTTCCGGGGCAAGCACCCTCTTTTCTTTCCCCGGCTCGTCCTGCAAGGCTCTGCCGGTTTTCGGCTGTATTGCCGTTTCTTCTACCGCTTCGGGCTTTTCCAATTCTTTATCTTCCATTATCCATTGATTTAGAATGATACATTATACTGTCTTTATCTGTCCGGTGGAGTGAATCTGCCGGAGCATGCTTGCCAAACGGCAGCTCCTTTTGTGTGCCGTGAAAAAGAAAACGTCCGAAAGCACGTGCTACCGTGACACCACACAAGATCGTGCTGATAACCAGCATGCCGACAAGCACTCTCTTACGTTCTTTCTCCGACAGGCTTTCACAAACACCCTTCAGCTTTTCACCAATTTCTGTTTTTATCTTTTTACTTTTCATTATCCTGTTCTTTTTAGCGTTCAACGGTCCTTATGTCCCTGTTCTCCAGAATCTCGAAACGCTCCGCCATAAAGCCTTGCGGATTATTATCCGACCGGGTTACACTCTGCAGGAAACAACGGGTGACCAGGGAACGCTCGGTGATATTGCTGCTGCGGACAACCATCTGCCGGGCAAAGGTGATGATCCGGTAGGGATAGTTACCGAAGTCACACTGCATGCTGTCCACCAGGACGGTCTGGTTGATATTGCCGCTGATCAGCCGGTTATAATATCCTTTTTCGTTCCAATCCCTGTAATAACCGTAAAGGCTCTTGTCCGCCAGATACATGGCACGGTTGATGTTGGATTCGATGGCAGCCTTGTCTGGAGCCAGCGTAAAGAACAGCTCATGCATCCTGCGTACATGCTCGCGGGCTTCCACCGGACGGTTCAATGCCGCATCCTGTGACAATGCCAGCATCAATGACTTGCCCTGATCCAGCACATACACCTTCTCCCGCTGCTGGTTAGCGAACAGGTAGGACTTTCAGATGGCATAAGTCGTAAGCGAAGCGCAAATTCCCAGAAAGACCAGCGTGAACAAGCGTATCTGCCTGAACGAGGATTCGATGTTCTTAAAACTCTTGAATTCCATAATTCTTATACTTTTTACATTCTTACTTTTTCAATAATACTGCTCCGACATTACCCGTTGAAGCACCTGCCGCGGCACCCGCCACATTGGTCACTTTGGATGCCGTATTGTTTACATTCCGGTTATAGGCACTCATGCCTCCGGTCTGAACGATCCAGTTTGAAACCGTCGGGACACAGAAATATCCAATAATACCAATGAGCATAAAAATCAGATAGATGGCCGAGGAACCGTCCACATCGATGATGCTCATCGGATTAGCCATCAGGTTCATCTCCTCCTGCAGGATAAGCATCTGTATCTTGGCGAGCATCGCCCCGAAGAGGTCTGATACCGGCAGCCAGAGGTAGACACTGATATAGCGTGCCAGCCACTGGACGAGTGTATTCTGCAGACCGTCAAATACACTCAAGGCAAAAGCTATCGGCCCAAAAATACTCAATACAATCAAAAAGAAGGTGCGGATCGTGTCGATGACCAGCGTAGCGGACTGGAAAAGGAGCTCCAGCAGTTTGCGCATGATCATCTGGGTGATCCCCTGTAGGGAGAAAGAATAGGAAACCTCATACATTGTTTGCAAAGCCGTATGCTCCTCCTCGCTCCAGCCCATGTTCTCCAGCTCGGCATCCAGCTCCTCGTTGGAGGCAAAGACGCTTCCGGTCATCATGGTTTTTGCCAGCATGTCCGCCCGGAGCTTGTCCTTCTCCTGCTGGTATTTCTGCAAATCGAAGGTCTGGTCCCGGAGCAGAGTGCCGGTTCCCTGGACAATGGGACTGAAGATACCGTTAAGGGTTCCCAGCACCATTATATCGAAAAAGAGGATACAGATACCCAGTACGAAAGGCCGGAGCATCGAAAAAACATCTATCGGCTCGGCACGGGAAAGGGACTGCCATACCCGGTAAGCAATGTAGAATAAAGCTCCCAATGCGGCCAGTGCCATTCCCATATCCATCATCGGCTGGCAGAGCTTGGTCATCGTATCGTACAGATTCCGGAGAATCTGGTGCAAGTTTTCAAATGAAATAGACATTAGCAACATACTGTTCTTATTTTAATTGAATGATTACCAGTAACGCTCGTCTTTGCCATACAAATCAAATACCTGCTGTTGTTCATTTTTCTGTTTGGCACGCAGGTAGGACACATGCAGGTTCTTTCGGGTATAATAGTTCGCAAGCTTCTTGTAATGCGCCATTTCCCCATATACCCGGTTTACCAGGTCGATACGCTCCTTGTCGTTCATGGACATGCCGGTGGGATTGATGATATTCTTCAGTTCGGCAATGCTGCGGCTGCTTTTCTTCATGATCGTATTATAACCGGAGGCTATCGCATCCAATTCCCGCTGGCTGAAATTCTTGTCGGTCAGCATCTTGCCGAAATTGTTCACATAAATCTCGGAAATATCGCCCAGCATCAGGACGGACTCCTTGACTTTCTCGCTGCCGCTGATCAGGTCGTTCACCTTGCGCAGCTTGTCATAATACTCCCGTCCCTGTTCGAATATTTTCGAGGTTTCCTTCCATGTGGAAAGGGCGTTCTGTGCCGTTTGTGAGGTTTCCACCATCTCATTCACACTGTTCACGATACCTTGGACCAAGTTGCCCGGATCGGACACCACCCACTGCGCCTGCACGCTTGCCGGCACAATTAAAGCCGGCAGGACAAACAATAGACTTAAAACTTTCTTTTTCATTACTTCTTGATTTTAATCTTATTTATTCTTTTTCTTCTCACTTGCCAGCATACGGATAGCCTGCTCCATATTGCCGCCCAGCTTCTCCGTCATTTGCGTGACTTCGAGTTTCTCAGTTTCCTCCGTGGTATAAGTGAGGTACTCCTCAACCGAGGTCTCCGTGGCGTAGACCGCAGACCGGACTCCGCCCAAGCCAATTCAAACTTCCTTATATTTTCTTGCCGGATCATTGGCCTGGTTGATGGACAGAATCTGTCCTTTCTCCTTGTCGGTCAGTCCCAGCAAGGATTGTACGGAATCGAACTTGTTGATATACTTTCGCTGGTCCAACAAAATCTTGCAATCGGCATTGTTAATGATGGTATCTTTGATAATAGGACTTGAAACGATGTCATCCAGTTCCTGCGTGACGACCACGGCCTCACCGAAGTATTTACGAACGGTTTTGTAGAGAAATTTTATATAATCCGCCATGCCTTCGCGGGCGATTGCCTTCCAAGCCTCCTCCACAACTATCATCTTCCGAACCCCATGCAACCGCCTCATTTTGTTGATAAAAGCTTCCATAATGATGACGGTCACCACCGGAAAAAGAATCTTATGCTCCTTAATCTCGTCAATTTCAAATACCACAAAACGCTTGTTCAAGAGGTCGAGTTGCTCGTCCGAGTTCAGCAGGTAATCATATTCACCTCCACGGTAATAGGGAGCCAATACATTCAGGAAGTTAGTGAGGTCGAAGTCCTTCTCCCGGTAGTGCTTCTCTTCCAGTATCTCCCGGAAATCCCCCCGCACAAATTCGTAGAAGGTATTGAAGGAGGGAACCGGCCCCTTGTCCTTCTTTATCTCTTCGATATACAGGTTGACCGCCATTGAAAGGGCTACCTCCTCGGCGCGGGTGATGACCTCCGTATCCCTTTTCCAAAGCGACATGATCAATGTCTTGATGGACTCTTTCTTCTCCAAGTCGAAGACCTTATCTTCGGTAAAAAAAGGATTAAAAGCTATCGGATGTTTCTCGGAATATGTATAGTAAATTCCATCCTCCCCGTTTGTACGTTGGCGGATCAGGTCGCATAAACCCTTGTAACTGTTCCCGATATCAATCAGTATAATGTGGGTGTTCTGTTCCCAATACTGCCTTACTAAATGGTTCATAAAAAAGGACTTGCCCGAACCGGAAGGCCCGATAACCAGTTTGTTACGGTTGGTGATGATGCCCCGGCGCATCGGCTCGTCCGAGATGTCCAGATGTAGCGGTTTCCCGTTGGTGCGGTCTGCCATCTTGATGCCGAAAGGCGACAGGGAATCCGCATAGTTCGTCTCCCCGGTAAAGAAGCAGACTCCCTGCTCGATGAAAGTATAGAAGGACTCCTCGGCAGGAAAATCACCCTCGCCGCCGGGAATGCCCGCCCAGTACAGGGTAGGCGCGTCAACGGTATTGTAACGGGGCTTGCATCCCATCAGTGCCAAAGCCGAACCGGTGTCGTTCTTTATCACCTTGAGCTTCTCCCGGCTGTCCGACCATGCCATGACATTGCAATGGCAACGGATGGCGGTCAGCCCGAAGGAGTGCGCCTCGTCCAGATAAGCGTCGATCCATTGCTTATTGAGCTGGTTGGCACGGCTGTACTTGGAGAGCGAATGCATGTTGCGTGCCGTCTTCTCGAAGCGTTGCAGGATTTCCGCCGAATCGTCTATGAACAAATATTGGTTGTAGATATGGTCACAGGAAAGCATAAGCCCCACTGGAGCAGCAAAACTCAGACGGCAGTCACTGCGGTCGGTGGAGTATTTCTCATACCGGATATCCGTCCGGACAGAACCGGGTAGATCGTCCACATCGGAAAGGGTGTGTACACAGAGGATATTGTCCCCGATGCGCATCTTTGACGCGCTCATCTGTATATCCTTCAGTGTGGTCGTGTCCTGTTGTGAAAGGGAGAAATATTTCTCGAGCAGCCCGGCCCGCTGCGGCGTGCCGACAATCTCATCGGTGGTCAGCCGTTCCAGACGAATGAAGGCCGAGTCATTCAGGATACGTTCGAACTGGTCGACACTTTCCAGAAAGCGGCTGACCGCGTTCTTGTCCCGGACTTCCTTCGGGATGATGTTCCCCCGGCAGAGGATAGAGAAGTTGCTCTCTTTGCGGCTCCGCTCCTTGGTTGTCCTGGTGATGAAGAGATAGGCAAAATGGTTCAGGAAAGGCCGTTCATTGAAGTGGAGCTCAAAGCTGCGGTCCAGAAAGCTCATCTCGTCCTTCTGCGTGTCGGCCTTGTAATTCTCTTTCAGGAACCAGTCCTGCCGGTGTACTATCGTGTAATTCGGCAGTACCTTGACTGCCTTTGTTCATGTGCCGTGCATGGATTCATAGTCTGCGGAAGTGACCGTGAAGAGCTCCGGAAGGAAAACCTTGAAGCCGATGGTCACGTCCGCGTCCTTGGAGAGGATGCATCCCTCTTCCACGGACAATATCGGAAACTTACTTTCCAGCGTTGCGGCTTTTAATGTATTTCTCATAAATGCGCTTTTTAAATAAGGAAGATATACGTTTGCGATTGATGATATAAAACGGGTGGTATTTGACTGCGGTAAGCTTCATTAAGCCATTGGGACCATACTTCTTGTTCAGGTGGAACACCCCGAAGATCAGAGAGAAAGCGGAGAGGACACCGAAGCCGATGCAGACCCACCGGTCAATACCTATCATATAGAAGATGACGAACAACAGGAAGATGGCAAGCAAGCCTCCTACGAAGAAATACAGGTATTGCGCCTGCAAGCCGTTAAACTCCACGCTGCGTCCTATTCCTTTGTTGATATTGTATTCCATAAGTCTATATTACAGGAAGAAGGAGCGCAGGACGGTCGCAGCAACAATGAGGAAAACACAGGCTCCAAACCAGGACCCGGCTGTTTTTCCGGTATCGGGGTCTCCTGAAGAAAACTTGGAATAAACTTTTATCGCACCTATCAGCCCTACAATGGCTCCTGCGGCATATATCAATTTCGTGGCCGGATCGAAATAGCTGGAAAGCATGGATGTGGCCTTTGTGATACCGGCACTTCCGTCCCCTTCGGCATAGGCACCCAGGGTGGAAACAACTATTCATGCTATTAATGCAATCGTCTTTTTAAAATGTCTTTTCATATACAATCTACGAATTAAATGTGAATAAAAAACTTCTTTCAAATAGACCGCAGGAAATTTCCTGCGGTCCGCTGCTTGCAACCACGATGTCCTTTTTAGGATCAACCCGAGTCATAGTAACCAATCATAGGCACCTCCGTTTTAAAGGGTTAATTACTTGTTTTGAATGTTCGCTCCGGTAAAGGGAAAAGATCAACCGGAATCATGGAAGCTTCTCATATATCCGTTTTTTAAGAGTTATACACTTCGTTTTAAAACTCGCCATGCCCGGATCAACCGGAGTCGAAGAAATCTCTCATGTTTTTTCATTTTTTAATTATACACTTCATTTTAAAGGTCCACAACATCCGGAATCAACCGGAATCATAATACTTTCCCATACTATCGTCCTGTTATCTATTCAGGCACATGCTCCGTAATGTCAAATTCCCGGAGAATGTCGTCCTTGTCCTTTCTGGTCAATAAATGGGGTTCACCCTTGTCCACATACAGACGCATATACCGTTTCAGCTTGTCGTTGTTACCCAGGATGCCCGCCTGCAGGATTCGCTCCATGTTCGTGCCTTCCAGCTTACGGAAAGTCTGCCGGGTTTGTTCCTGTTCCGCTTCCGTCACGGGAATGTCCGATGTCATCACTTTCTCTATCATATCCAGGTCGTCGAAGGTGACACCGGTTGCCCGGTGGGGATTGCTTCGCTGTACGTATCCCGTAATCTCATAGCGTTCGGGTATTTCTTCCTTTTCTTCACCGGAAGAAGGGGAAGCCTTCTGCATATAGTCGGTTTCAGGATAATTCAATTTTTGAAAAGTGCCCGGAACTTCCGGGTATTTCGTATGCCTGTCAAAGGGTTTGTGCGCTTGAAGAACCGGCCCTGTTTCCTTTTCGGGAGTAAAGGTACCGCTCTTTTCAATACCTGATTCAGCCTGTCCGCTATTGTCATCCATTGTCAGTGATTGTCGCATCCGGTACCGGCTCCTGCCTATTATTTCCGCCTCTGACAATGATATTTCCGGATGAACTGCGACAGGTGTGGTCCGACGTTCCTTTTTGACTTTTCCGCCCCTCCATGTGAAAATGCCGCCCGTATGGACATACTTCTCAATGCTCAGATAGGAAGCATAAATAAAAAGGAGAATAAAAAGATATTCCATACGGTTATTTTGCTTTAAATGATTTGCAATGTTTCTCAATAATGTAATGGACCAGCTTCTCGTTCTGTTCGAAGAAAAGTGCCAATATCCGGTTGGTGACTCCGGTGACGGTGACTTTCCTGCTACCGATGGCCCACACCAGAGAAGAGATACACCGGTGTATGTCAGTATCGATATGGAGCGTCGTGGTGGACTCACTCCGGGACACATCCAGGAAATTTGCTATGAAGGCATCACACTGCTTGTCTGTAAACGCCTGCTTCCCGGTTGCCGCCGGTTCCGGCGGGATTGCTTCCGCCCTCTCCGGCTGGGGAGGCGTTTCGGAGAGGATGGACAGCATCGAACCTTTGGAAGCGACTATGTCCAGTATCGCCTGCTCGTCTATGCCTCCGGGGAATATCTTCTTTTTGCCTGATTGATTCATAAGCCGTTTTTTTAGATAACGTCTGGTTCGTTTAAACCGGTGATACAGCATATCTCTTCCACCAGTTCGGACAACCCTGATCCCTTTTCCTGTCGGTTGTCCGGTGGAAACAGCGTGGAACGGAAGATACTGTTCTGCGTCGGGCTTATTTCCCTGTTGTAACGTTTCGTGTCCGGAATGCGTGAGTCCAGCAGTTTCAGGTCCGCTTTCCGGATCACACGGTTCCATGACTCGTACACCTCTTTCCGTTCCCTTTTGTCAATCATGTTCCAGAAGAAATAGATGCCCTTAAGGTTGCAATTATGTTTGGATATCAGTTCGTCTTCCAGTACAGCGGCAAATTCAAGGGAACTCTGCATGACAATATTGTCCGCCTTAAGTGGGACGAAGATATAGTCCATCGCGGAAATGGTGTAGATCACCCCCTCGCTACGGAGCGTTCCGGGAAGGTCGAGAAGCACGACATCAAAAACGGCATCCTCTTTTTCCATGTACCGGTGCAAATCCTCGACGGCTTTCTCCGGGTCGCTTTTGATGACCGGATAAGAGCGTTTCTGAATCTGCTCGTGCTGGCGGTAGAGGTTTACCTTCAGAGTATCATTCTCCATCACGCTCTTGATATCGCGTTCACGCATCAGGGCAATGCTGTGCTGGGGGGAGTCGCAATCCACGACACCCACCCGGTAGCCTTTCCGGTAATGAAGGATGCTGGCGAGCAGCACCGTAAAGACGGATTTGCCTACGCCTCCTTTCTGGCTGGCGACAGCGATTAATAACGGTTCTTTTTTCATGCCTTTTAAAAAAAAATCTGATTACTGTGTAACTATTTACGGCACAAAGAAAATGAATGCCCCAATAGGGTGAAATACCCCGTCACGGTTTGTCATGGAAAGTCATGGATTGTCATGGATACCGGATAGAAATCCCCCAAAAAGAACAGGACGGGATTGCGGTGAAGGAAAAAAATCCCCGCCTCAAAGACTGAAGGCAGGGACTATAATAATAAAGGGACGGAGCTTACCGCTCCTTGAGATAGCCGTCCTTCATCAGGTCGGACATGAACCCTTCGGGAGTATCGGTGGAAACTGTCACACCATGCGACTCGTTGTAACGCGCGGCAAACCGCTGCATATACTCCCCGTCGGTACAATCACTGTCGAACCAGCTCCCCTCACGGAGCAGCCGGACGAACTCTTCCGCACTGGAAGCGGCTATCCGGCCGCCATCCAGTAAAATATACTCTTTCTTCATCTCGCCAATTTTTTAGTCCTAATTTTGAAATACAATTTTTGTTTCTCGTCCAGAAAAGGCAGGCTCTCCAGGGTGTTCCTGCCGGAGAGGTTGTCCTGTTTCGCAAAGGTAATCAAACCGTTCAGAAATAAAATCCAATTCTCCATCTTTGTGAAGTTTGTCGTGCCGGAATGCTGGCGGAACTCAACCGTCTTATGCCGGGAGTAAGCCTCGAAGTTTACCTTGTGGTACCTGTCGCGGTCAAAGACATCCCGCAGGTCATCTATTGTCCGGGCTGATTTTATCCTCTCATCGGAAACATGGTTCAGGCTTTTGCAGTATCTGTTGTTCCTGCGCGTGCCCGGCATGAAAGTGTCAATCAGATTCTCAAGGTGTTTGTAACTCAGAGCCAGGTTTCTCCAGGTATTCATATTGAAGTCCGCCGCATCCAAGTGGACGTGTAGCCCGCAACTGTCGTTTACCTTCACATTACAGAGGTCAAGCACCCAGCACACCTTTTCCAGTTCTTTCAACCCGGCTTCACCGGCCAGTATCGGGCTGACCAGCTCAAAAGTATCGTTCCCACGCAGGCTGCTGTCGGTAACCAGTTTCCAATGATCCCGTGTCGTATGGTTATAACCTTCGACGGTAACACGGATACCGGCTTCCCTCAACTCATCAGCCAGTCTGCTCATGCTGCAGTTATAGGCTTCTATTTCAATACCGAATTTATGAGTGAAGGTATAGTCCGGCCGCACCGGCTGTCTTGTTTCAATGGCTGAGTTCCAGATATTCTCAATCAAGCCGTCCTGCAGCATCTTTTTGTAAACATTGTGTACGAAACCGTAATTTCCGTTTGTCAGCAGGTCGGCGATTTCCCGGCGTGTCATACCCAAAAGAAGCAGCTGCCGGATCTTGCTCGTCTTGGTGGCATCCTGCACTAAAATATTTCTAACTTGTTCATTCATAATGCCTTACCCTTTATTATTATAGTGCTAAGGTAGCATTATAATCTCACATGTCGTAGCATTATGACACTTATTATCAATGGATTAGCTTAGTTTAGCTTAGGCTAAAAGTCCTTATCAAGTGTCTTGTTTTATTACGTTCTTTCGATGTTTATCCGCTTCCCACCTTACCGTCTGTTTTTCCAAATACCTTATTATCTGAATATCAATTTATCAATATACCAAATAACCAAAATACCAATTTACCCGATTATCAGATAACCAAGCGGTCTAAATTTCAGTAATACCTATTTACCTAATAACCCGAATATCAGAATATCAAAATACCCGATTAGCAGAATATCAGAATACCAATTTATCTAAATACCAATTTACCTGATTATCTATCGGGTTATGCCAGTTATTCAGCAATCCCGGCGTATTTTCAGGCATTTCAGCTCATTTCTTAACGCTAAAATTCCGATAACAATCACCTTGTTGTTAAAAAAAATAGACATATATGGAGAAGTTTTGAGGAAGGGAGGAAGGCATCAAGCGGAGCAATCTGCAGTTCTACTTAAAAACGTTGTCCCCATTAGGGGACAGCAAGTTGTGTTTTCGTTTAACGAAAACCAGACGGTTTAACAGCGCGTTACGCCATTAAACCGTTACCCATTACATGCTCCGGAGTCGCTTGCCACAGGGAAAAATATCAGAGAGTTCCCACTATTTTCCGTCCGGTTCGGTTTTTCTAAAAACCAGTACTTAACGCTTGGCTACGAATAGTATTTCACTAATATTACATCATATTTTACAATGTCGTTTTGAAAAGGTACTGGTTATTAGAGCCAAAGCACCGTCACCGGTGATGTTGCAAGCTGTGCCGAAGCTGTCCTGCAAAGCAAAGATTGCTATAAGCAGAGCCGTGCCTGCGTCATCGAACCCCAGTACGGAAACGACAATACCCAATGAGGCCAATACGGTGCCTCCGGGAACTCCGGGCGCACCTACAGCAAATATCCCTAAAAGGAATATAAACAGGATGAGGGCAGAAGGTTCAGGCAACCGGCCGTAAAGCAATTGGGACACCACGCACACAAAGAACACCTCGGTCAGTACGGAACCGCAAAGATGTATGTTGGCAAACAGGGGAATAGAGAAGTCCGAGACTTTCCTGTCCAGCACAGGACTCTTGCGCGCACATTCCAGAGCCACCCCCAGCGTGGCGGCAGAAGACATGGTGCCCAGTGCCGTGAGATAGGCAGGCAGGTAGAACCTAAGCACCTGCCAACTGTTTTTCCTTGAATAGAAAGCCGCCAACCCATAGAGTAACAACAGCCATAAATAGTGGCAGACGATGACAACCAGTATCACCGGCAGGAATACGCCCAACCGGGATATGTCCCCTTCATAGGACAGCGCACAGAAATTGGCAGCTACATACAACGGAAGCAGAGGAACCAGGATTCTCCTCACCAGCTGCAGCACAATCTCCCGGAACTGCAAGAGCAGCCCTGCAATTCCCTCTGACTTTTCCCAAAAGCATCCCAGCCCAATAAAGACCGAGAGCAACAGGGCGGACATCACGCCCAGCACAGGAGGAATCTCCAAGTGGAACAAAACCTCAGGTAGCTCCCTCAGGGCTCCGGCAACAGGCTGTATGTCAAGCAAAGGAATCACCCGGTATCCCAGCAGCAAGGCAAAGAACGCCGCGCCTACGGACGACAGGTATGCCAGCGAGAAAGCAAAAACAATCAGCCGCGAGACACTCCCTTTCAGCGATGCGATGGAAGGTGCCACGAAACCGAGGATAATCAGAGGAACGAGGAAAAAGATAACCTGCCCGCTTACCTGTTTGACAACCAACACACTTTTCATCCCGTCTTCAGGGATGAAAAGTCCTGTCAGGATGCCAACGATGACAGCCAATACTAAAATAACGATCGTATTTGAAAAGATTCTTTCTATCATGTCAGCTACTATCTTAGGCGTTTATTTCTTTACTCGATAATCCAATGCCGGCTTGCGGTCGCCCAACAACGGCTCATATTTGAAGTCTGCCCCGCGCCGTTTCTCAAACTCGGCCTTGATCTCAGCCAATAGCTCCGGATTTTGAATCAATTCGATAGCACTGAGCGAAAAGACCTTGCCGGCATTAATCAAAGCTTTTGTCCCAATGGTTGTTCCGTCTGATGCCACATTCTGCCAGCTGTGTCCCGCATTGCCCGGAATGAAACCGGCAGTTCCAAAGCTGGCAGTAGGCACATTCCAACTTACATCGCCTACATCGGATGAGCCTCCGCCGGTCGAAGGCTTTTCTTCGGCCAAGGGAGCAACGGTAGCTACCTGTTCCAGTTTTGAGACATCCGTATCCGTTGTCTTGGCAATTGCCTCAGCAAACTTGCGTTCGCGTTCATCATAGATAACGCCACCTACCTTCTCTAAACTTTGTTGCAGCACTTCCGACAACTTGCGGTTATGCAGCTGCTCGTAAAAGCCTGCCACAATTTCCGGTTCCACGCGTGTCTGCGTGCCGGCTGCCGCCCCCTCCGCAGCAGCGTAGATCCAATCCTTCAGTTGTTTCAGTATTTCGCGTTTCGGGCTGCGGATATAATAGGATACCCGTGCATATTCGGGAACGACGTTGGGCGCAACGCCTCCTTCCGGAATAACATAATGGATGCGCGACGATGTCGGTACATGTTCACGAAGCAGATTGACCATATAGTTCAATGCTTCCACCCCGTCCAATGCCGACCGACCGAGCCATGGTGTGCCTGCTGCATGAGCCGCTTTCCCATAAAACCGGAAATCGACCATTTGGATGGCTGTTCCGCTACCCACGCTCACGCCATTGCCTGTTGAAGGGTGCCAATCGAGGACTGCATCGACACTTTTGAACAAACCTTCGCGTACCAAATAGACTTTGCCGCCACCGCCCTCTTCAGCCGGGGAACCGAATACCTTGATGGTTCCCACATGTTTTGTTTCAGCCAGCCACTTGCTGATGGCAACAGCTCCCGATACGGATCCCACACCAAAGATGTTATGTCCGCATCCATGACCGTTTCCATTCTCTACCAACGGTTTGCGGTAGGGCACCGTGTCTTGGGACAAGCCGGGAAGCGCATCGAACTCAGCCAGGATTCCTATCACAGGGCTTCCACTGCCATACGTGGCAACGAATGCTGTCGGCATCCCTGCCACACCAGCCTCCACCGTGAAGCCGTTCGCTTTCAGATGCTCTTGCAACTGCTTGGAACTTTCCGTCTCGATGAAGCCTAATTCGGGCATCTGCCATATTTTCTTTTGAAGGGCATCGTATGTACCGAAGTTCCTGTCCAAATATTCTATAGCGACATTCTGCTTGCCCTGCTTGTTCTTTTTTTGTGAAAAAGCATCTTGTACGAGCAATAGCTCAAGTAAAATCAACAAACTGATAATCTTCTTCATGATTTATATCCTTTCTTTTGATTAAGTGAAAACTCTTTAAAATGAAACATTCCGGCAATTTATCGAAGATATTGTTCAAACCACTGCGTGATCTCTTGCAATCTCTTAATCCGGTTCTGCGGTTTGCCCGACCGCGATAATTCATGATTCTCTCCTTTAAATATCACAATGCGCGACGGCACATTGAAATAACGGAGGGCACTATACATCTGTATGCCTTCAGGCAGCGGGCAACGGTAATCTTCTTCGCTATGGATAAAAAGCGTAGGAGTTTTTACCCGGTTGGCATATGCCAGTGGAGACCGTTTCCACAGTTCCTCATAATTGTTCCAAGGGTTGCTCCCCGTATAAGCATATCCAAAAGAATAACCAATGTCACTCAACGTAGTAAATGAAATCCAGGAAGAAATACTCCGTTGCGATACAGCTGCCCGGAAACGGTCAGTGTGCCCGATAATCCAATTGGTCATTACCCCTCCGTAAGAGCCGCCGGTTACTCCGATTCGCATTTTGTCAATGAAATTTGTTTTCACGACGGCTGTATCTACGAAACGCACCAAGTCATCATAATCAATATCGCCGAATGCTCCCTTTAAGCGGGCGAACTCACTTCCTCGGCCGTTGCTTCCTGTCGGATTGGTGAATATGACGGCATATCCTCTATTAGCCCAGTATTGCATTTCATGGAAGAAAGAAGTTCCGTAAGTGGCTTTCGGACCACCATGAATATCAAGAATCGCAGGATATTTCTTGCCTTCCTCATAGTGAGCGGGAGACAATACGTAACCTCGCAATTTCATACCGTTGCGATTCGTGAACTCAATGGGCTGTGGAATAACAACCTGATGGGAATCCAGCAGGCTGGTATTGATATCAGAAAGCCTGAACAGTTTTTTACCTTTGTCCCAATAGTAGATTTCTTGTGCATGTGAGGGGGTGGAAGCAATTAGCAAGAATCCTTTCCGATAGGGTATGTACTCATCCACATCAATGCTGTCTGGGGTGAGGATGGAGACTTTGGTTCCCTTATAATCGACTTGTACCAACGGAGCATGGTCAATGACTGTTGATACATAATAAACCCCTTGTTTGTCTGCAAACAGTTTGGAACGATTTCCTCCTTTTATATCACTAATAAGGGAATTACCAACTGAGTAAACATCACCGTCGTAGAGTTCTTTTGCTTTCCCGTTTGTCAAATCCAATTGATAAAGGGCTGCGTTCTGTTGAGGATTCTCCTCCGAATATCTCCGTAACGTAAACAAAAGAGTTCCTTCCTTGGTGAAGTTCAATTGACCATAACTGCTGCTGTCGGCTACGCTCCATGCTTTCGTGTCGAGCGAAGCAGTGTTCAGCACCAGCAATTCATTATCCGGATAGGTTTTGCCAGAATGCTTCCGAAGCACATAGCCCAGCCGATGTTTATCTGGGCTAAGTGCAAGTTCCGATACGGAAGCCAATGTGTCGGACAGAAGCGTAACGTTTCTCTTGTCATACTGATAAAGGACTGTACGCAGGCCGTCTATATCCCCTCTTCCGTTGCTCCAGAAAGGAAGCTCTTTGAATATACGATAGTTGTCGGCATTCGAGTAGCCTGCCTGTTTCAACCGGTATTGAGCTGTAAAGAAAAAATAATCAGGTGTGATAAATGCCACTTCTTGTACACGATAAGGCAACTTTAGCCATTCCAAAGCTTCACCATACGTATTGGCAAGACGCTTGAATGTTGTTTCATTCTTTCTGGACTGGCGCAAAATAATATCATTTCCTTGCAGGCTGAACCAATCGACATCATTTCCCGTAGTCAATAGAACGGCGTTGCCATTTGCTTTCAGCTGATAGAGGTTACTTATATATTTCCCCAGCCTCAAATCTGCCTGTTTGAGCAGGAAAAACAGGTTTCCATCCTTTTCCTGCAACGAGGATATGCTTCGGAGTTTTCCGAAGAAATCCACTCCTATAGGGAGTTTCTGGGCAGTAGCATAACCGGTAATAATCAAAGCTACTACCACAAAAAGAACTGTTTTATATCTCATTATCAATCAAATATTAAAAGAGTAAAACAACCTGCAGTCTCATTCATAAGAAGCATAAGGGTTCGTTCCCGTCTTTGCTTCGTCATATCCGTCATATCCCCAGTTTTGCCACAAGCCTTCAGGATTGAGGTCGCGTTGGGACTGCGGAATGGGATAACGGTAGAATTTCAATTCAATCGCCTGTTTGTTGTACTGGGGATCTTGTGCCACTGTGCTGTTTTTGATTGTTTTCACAAGGATACGCCAACGTACGAGGTCGAGCCAATGCTTCTGCTCGTAGACGAATTCCCATGTCCGTTCCTGCCGGATTGCTTTTTGGAAGCCTTCATAGTCCAGCCCCTTCTTCAGGTCGTGGACGGAGGCTACCGTCACAGGGAAACTCCGGAAAGCACGTCGGCGCACTTGGTTGATTGCTTCGTAAGCTTCGGCATTGGGAGCACCGTCGCGTTCATTGATGGCTTCCGCCTTTACGAGTAGCACCTCGGCATAGCGCAAGATGGAACGGTTGACGTTCCGATTGTTGGCACTTGCCTGTGGATTGCTGACATCTATGTATTTGCGGAAGCGGGGAAGTTTAAAATGATAGTAAGCCCCTGTTTCCGGATTATAGAGCGAGTCGGCGAAAGAGGCTTCTCGGCGTTGGTCGCCAGCCTCGTAAGAGTCGACCACATCACGGTTGGCGGGAACTACATGAGGCAATTCATCTGAGAATCCGCTGGAGAAGGAGCAGTGGCAAAGGTGGTTGCCACCTGTTCCGTCGGCTGCCGAACCGGTGTTGTGCTGTGTGGCGAATATGCTCTCTTTCCCATTACGGTTGCCGTTGTTCCAGTTGGCAAGGAAGTTCTCCTCCAGTTCATAGCCAGTCACGAGATTGGCTGCTTCCACAGCTTGGGCATACTTCTTTTTTCTACCGGCGTCATCGAGCGTAGGGGAAACCTGCCCCCATGTCAGCAAGACTTTGGAAAGAAGCGCATAAGCAGCTCCTTGTGTTGCCCGTCCCTTGTCGGCAGAGGAATAAGCACTGACCACGGGCAGCTTTTCTGCTGCGTCACGCAAGTCTGCTACAATCTGTTCATATACTTTGTCAATGGGCTGACGCGACACTCCGCTTCCTTCAATGTTATGGAGGACAATCGGAAAATCCCCCCAGAACTGCACAGCATAGTTTAGGTAGTAGGCACGGAGGAAGCGTGCTTCGCCGATGACACGTGTCTGTGTAGGGAGTGAAATATGTTCATTGTCCCGAACATTGTCGATGGCATCATTAGTAACTGCGATTCCATGATTGAGGTCACGCCACATGCCAGTAATATAACTATTGTATCCATCCCATTTCAGAAGTCCCAACAGGCCTCCTCCACCGTTCGGATTCTCTCCTGAGATGGTCGTTTCCGTCACTAAATCAGTCATGTATCCGAAAGCCGTACTTTTGTTGACATTAACTTGGTAAGCAGCATTCACCAGTGCAATGGCGTCTTCATCGCTTGCCGGAAGGTTACCCTGGGCCAGTACACCAATCGGTGTCTGTTCCAAGGAGTCGGAGCAGGAGGCTAGGCCTGCAGCGACAAGGATACTATATATAATCTTTTTCATTTTAATCTACAGTTTTTATTTTTTGATATATTAATAGGAGATATTCACACCGACTGTATAGGTACGTGCTGTGGGATAGGCTCCTGCATCGATTCCGCTCGCTACTTCCGGATCATATCCTTTATATCCGGTAATGGTAAGCAGGTTTTGCCCGCTGACGAACAGGCGGAGGCGTGGGTTCTGCGTTGCACTGATACGGACAGGCAACGTGTAGCTCAAAGTCACATTCTTCAGGCGCAAATAGGAAGCATCTTCCACGAACCGGCTATCCAGATAGTTGGTATAGTTGTTGGATGCGTGCGCCTTGGGAATCGTATTGGAGGGATTGGTTTCCGACCAGCGGTCCAGCAAAGCCGTAGAGACATTGTAGCTGGTGCTTGCTGTCTCCAGCCGTTGACGTAAGCTGTTATACACCTCGTTTCCTTGGCTGCCTTGGAAAGCAGCGAAAAGGCTCCATCGCTTATAATTCAGAGTAGTCGAGAAACCGTAAGTGAAATCCGGCTGAATGGAACCGAGAATGATGCGGTCATTGTCTTGGTCAATCTCTCCGTCGCCATTCTGGTCTACAAACTTGGCATCTCCATATTCCACCTCCGGTTTGGGCGAAGGCGAAGGAATCTTACTCAGGTCGTCGCCTTTCTGCACGACACCGTCGAATTGCCATCCATAGAATGAGCCGAGGGATTCTCCGGTTTTAATGATGGTGTACGTATTCTTGATGGAGGCGAGTGAACCGATATTCGTAACCTCATTCTTGTTATGGGCGATGTTCGCGGAAAGATTCCACGACAGTTCTTTGGTGTCGATCAACAATGCATTTACTACAAACTCCACACCCCGGTTCTCCACATTGCCGACATTTCGAAGTTGGGAAGAAAATCCGGTAGTCTCCTCCACAGGAATATTGAGGAGCAGGTCGCTTGTCTTCTTGCTGTAATAATCGAATGTGAAGTTAAGCCGCTGTTTCAGGATGCTCAGGTCGAAACCGACATTATACTGGATAGTCGACTCCCATTTCAGGTCTGGATTCTCCAGATTGTTGCGTACATAGCCTGTATTGCCGACACCACCGAAGTAGTAACGCACGGTTCCATAGGTGGAAAGGAAGCTGTAGTCGCCAATTTCCTGATTACCTACCGTACCTACACTGGCTCGTAACTTCAGTTTGTCAATAACCGGATTCTGTTTCAGGAAACGCTCCTCTTCCACGTTCCAGGCAAGTCCCAGCGATGGAAACCATCCCCACTTCTTGTTGGCAGCAAAACGGCTGGAACCATCTGCACGCAGTGTTGCCGTTAGGTTGTAACGTTCAAGCAGTGTATAGTTGACACGTGCCAGTACCGAATGGAGGGTTGACTTCGAACCGCCCGATATAGGAGGTACCAACAGGGAACCTGTCTGTAGGCTGTGATGTCCCAATGTCTCATTGGCAAACTTCTCTGCCGAGGCTGTGGCATATTCTATGTCTGTAACTTGCGAAGTATACCCGCCCAGAACATTGAAAGCATGGACACCTATGTTTTTATTCCAGGTCAACGTAGCCTCGTATTGGTAAGAGTCATAACGTTTGTTCCCCACTGTCCCATAGCCTCCCACCGTGATGCCGGCAGCAGAGGTGGACGGTGCGTAATAATTCTGGGTCGTATTCACCAAGTTGGCAGCAGCACTCAATTTCAGTGTCAGTTCTGGAATGATACGCCATTGTGCGAAAGCATTGCCCAACAAATTGTTCGTCTTGGTTTCAGAGGTCACCTCGGTCAAGTCGGCAATCGCATTCGGAGTCTGGTCTCCCACACGGATGTCGCCTACCTCATAGGGATTGGCAAAGTTGTAACTTCCATCGGCATTGTAAATAGGAACAGCCCGGGGAATACGTACTACATATTCAAAAGCATTGCTATTGCCGCCCACATAAGAGTTATAACTGTTGAAATCGGTAATACCGTTCTGTATCGCCTTACCTGCCGTGATGTTCACTCCGACCGTAAAATTATCAAAGAGATTCCGTTCCAGATTGACACGTCCCGTGTACCGCTTGAAACCAGTATTGACCAGAATACCATCTTGGTCGCTGATGTTGCCGCTGATGAGATAGCGTGTCTTCTCATCACCGCCACTGATACTCAACTGATGGTTCTGAGTCGTGGCAGTTCGCAAGGCGGCATCCTGCCAGTCAGCTCCTGCTCCCCAAGCCGATACGATTTCGTCTGTAAGCCCCGAAGTGCTTAGTTGATTCGGCGTGGCTATCTCCAGATACAGGCGTCCCCAATCATCCGCCCTCATCAAGTCGAGCTTTTTGCTGGCGGTCTGCCAACCAATGCTGTATTGGTATTCAATATTGTTCTTGCCTTTCTTTCCACTGCGGGTCGTAATGATAATCACGCCATTCGCTCCACGGCTTCCATAGATGGCAGCAGCCGATACATCCTTCAACACCTCGATGCTCTCTATGTCACTGGGGTTAATGGCCGCCAGTGGATTGAAGTCGGACGTGGCACGGCTGATTCCCGTGTTAGTGGTTGCATTGTCATTGTATATCAGCATGCCGTCTATTACATAAAGTGGCTCATTCTTGCCTGTGATGGAGTTACCTCCACGTATGCGCAGGCTGGATGACGCCCCCGGCAGGCCCGAGTTTTGTGAGACATTCAATCCAGATACGGCGCCACCCAGCAGGTTGTCGAACGAGGTAGTCACCTGCTTCAAAGCCTCTTTTCCTACCGAGGCGATGGCTCCTGTTAATTCTTTCCGTTTCTGGGTACCATAGCCCACCACAACGACCTCTTGCAGCACATCTGTCGCTTCATTCAATACAATGACAACCGGTTCGCTGTTGTCATACACATCAATCTGTTGTTCGCGATAACCGATGAAGTTCACTTGGAGAGTAGTGGGTAACTCTTTTACTTCGAGCACGAAATTTCCATCCAAATCGGTTAAAGTGCCTGTTTTTTCATTGACCACGGATATGGACGCACTTATTACAGGCTCATTACTTAGCGCATCCACCACCTTGCCGCTAATCCGGGTTTGGGCAAAAGCCCCTGCTGCTATCCCACCGGCCAGCAGCAGGACAGCCCATAAACGATATATGATTTGCATCTTGTATTTCTTTTTTAATTTGTACTTGGGCTACGATATTCTTTCCGAGAGTATATTCTCATTGGTCGGTTAACAAATTGTCATACAACTGCTTCTGCTCCTTACGGATTGACTTCTCATCCAGAGTGAGAAAGCCGAATTTATGGTTATATTGCTGTCCCTCACTGACAATCCACTGCAGGAAATCGGCAACAGAAGCCTTGTCGTTATAAGCAAATCCCACTTTGGACAGTGGAATCAATGCTACGTCATTGTTTTCCAGTAGTTGCAATGTCTCATCCAAATTACCATTATCCAGCACATCTCTTTGTTCCTTTTTAATGTCCAGCGGAATCAGGAACAGACGGGACTTCAGTCTGCGATTCTGGAGGTCGAATATATAAGCCAGATTATTGAAAGTGATTCCGGTATGATCCTTGTTGATGGCGCTGAGAAGATAAAGGTCGTCTCCTGCAATACGCTTGCCGCGGAACTGGGAAGTCTGACAACCGAAATAGGAGGCGAAAGCATTCGCCCCTGAGATACGGCCTATGCCGGAATAAACCGTCAGTTCTTCATAAGGGTCTCCCTCCTTACTACTATCCCCTACCTTCTGCAAGATATCTTTCTGAAAAAACAAATTCTTCAATTCCTTCTCATTAAGATGCTTACGGGAGAGTTTCTCGTACAGGGGATTTTCAGTGGTAGTAACCGGAAGCAACGCATAGCGTCCCACATAGGAGATGTGCCTCCCATCATCGACTTCCGGAGTCTCGGAAACGAATTCCAAATCGGCTTGCCCCTTGTTCTTTTCAACAATGCGAACATGCACATCCGGATGCGCCTCTGTATATTTCTTAATCCAAGTTTCTACCAGCTCGCTACCGAACTTGGGGATGGTAACGGTGATAACTTTTTGAGGTTTGTCTGCCGCATAAGATGAAGAGAAAACAGTCAACAGAACTATAATGAATATTTGTCTGAAATAATATCGTATTGTAGTCATATCAATTATTATTTTTAAAGTTTGTAATTTACTTCTTTCCATAAGACTTCCGTCTTTCTTTCCATGGAATGACTGTAAGCCAATTGCATAACAGTACGGAAAGGGATCATCCTTCTCGGTTCATTATTGTATTATTGTGCCAGGTGGCACATTCGCATGTCTCTATGGCAACAGACATAGACTGCCGACCATCGAAACCGATTTAACTTTCTGTTTTTTACCATCTCTTTTCCTTTTACCTTAAACTCAATAAACTATTATCTTCTTTTATGATGTATTAAAAACATAGTGCAAAGATAAATCGGAATCGAAAGCCACACAATACTATTCTAATGGCATTTTTACATACCGCATCTGCGGTATTTTATAATATCGGTATGTCCAGGATGCTGGAGCATGTTTTTCTTATTTTTCTATTGTAACTTTATAAGTGCCCCCTCCATAATGTTTTATGGAAAGCACCCTATAACCTTGCTCTTGCAGGCTGCGGGGTATGTTATCCAACGGTTCTCCTTTGCACAAAAGGACTTCCAGCGTATCGCCTTCGGCCATTTGTGCAAGTCGCAGTTTGGTGCGGACGAGGGTCATGGGGCAGTGTTCCCGGGTAATGTCAAGTATATGGTTCATCTTTTTGTTTTTGACGTTGTTATACAAATAAGGTCTGCCCCCCTTGGGAAAGTTTCAGAAAAGTGGCCACTCCCAGGACATCCTCCACTTCATGGATGAAGTCGCCTTTTTCCAGTCCGAGAATGTGCATCGCCATCTCACAGGCATATAGGTGGATGCCAAGCACCTTGGCAGCATCCAGCAGTTCTTCCAGTGTGGCGACGTTGTTCCTGCGCATCATGTAACGGAATATTTTCGGTCCCAGCCCCATGAAATTGAAACGGCTGGCCGGCGCTGTTCCCAGTCCCCCCATCATGAAACCGAATACCCTGGACAGGAATCCCCTGCCTGTAAAAGAGCGTCCCTGTTTCCGCTTGATGGCATCCAGTCCCCAAAAGGTAAAGAATATGTTTACTTCGTAACCGACGGCAGCGGCGCCGGTAGCCAGCGTGAAAACGGCAGTCAGCCTGTCGAAATCTCCGCTGAAGGCGATGAGTGAAAGTTTCCTCACGCCAGTTGTACTTTGACAATAAATTGCGTTTTCTATGATTCCCATTTTATTGTGTTTTTTAACGTCAGTACCAAAGGACCTGCTATGGATTCCGGTGTGGTTTCAAATCGCACACTGGCTGTCCATAACTGACAAGCTCTTCTATCATGGGGTGTATTCCGCACAAGGGACAATCGTTTTGTCGGCAAGACTCTATCCGGTGGAATTCCATGGTCCTGGCATCGAATGTCAGCAGACGGTCGGTCAGAAGTTCTCCCGTTCCGGTCAGATATTTTAAGGTCTCTGCCGCCTGAATGCTACCCACTATGCCGGCTATGGCTCCCAGTACGCCCGCTTGCGAGCAGGAAGGCGAGCCGCCTGCAGGAGGCTTACCGAACAGGCACCGGTAACAGGCCGTGCCCGGAAGATGGGTGAAGATCTGTCCTTCGAAACGCAGGATTCCCCCTTGGGTAAAAGGTTTGCTTGCCAGGACGCAGGCGTCGTTGATAAGATACTTGGTGGGGAAATTGTCCGTACCGTCCACGATAAAGTCATATTCTCTGACGATATCCAAAATATTCTCCACTGTAAGGCTCTCATGATAGGTGTTGATGCGGACATGGGGATTTATCTTCCGCAGTTTCTCTCCGGCGGAATCCACCTTGTTGCGCCCCACGTCCGGCGTGAAGTGTATCACTTGGCGTTGTAGGTTGGAAAGCTCCACCGTGTCACCGTCCGCAATGCCGATTGTCCCCACTCCGGCAGCTGCCAGATAGAGGGCGACAGGTGACCCTAACCCACCGACACCGATAACGAGCACACGCCCCCGTCGTATCCTTTCCTGTCCCTCCGCTCCGACTTCTTGCAACAGGATATGCCGGCTGTAACGTTGAAGTTCCTCTTCCGTGAAATCAATCATTCCTCCTCCTTTTCGTTTCAGATTCCTCGTTACAACCAGACGTGATAGCCGGCTTCGGTGGTCAACGCCTTATCTCCGTCTATGCAGGAACCGGTCGTAGTTAGCAAGTCGCCTACCACAGCGGCATTGATGCCGATTTCGAGTGCTTCCAATTGTACTTCACGTGAGAGCCTGCCCCTTCCCCCGGCAAAGCGCAATTCCGCCCTGGGATGAAGGAAACGGAAAACAGCTACGGTCAGCAATATCTCCTCATCGTCAATGGGAGCCGTATCGGACAGGGGAGTGCCCTTGACAGGCGACAGAATATTAATAGGAATAGACTCCGGCCGCACCTCTCGCAATGCGATGGCCAGCTCGATACGTTGGGCACGTGTTTCCCCCATGCCTATGATCCCACCACTGCATATCTCAAAACCAATCTCCCTGGCCCATTTCAGAGTCTGTATCTTCTCCTCAATGGTATGGGTCGTGCACAATTGTGGGAAAAAGGAAGGTGCCGCTTCCAGATTGCAATGATAGCGTCTCACGCCTGCATCCCAGAGCTGTTGCAGCTCTCCTTTCCCTAACAGTCCCAGCGAGCCACACAGGAAAAGACGGGTATTTTTTCCCAGTTCACGATAGTTCTCGCAAATCTTTTCCAAGTCATCCCCTTTTACGGACCGGCCGCTCGTCACCTGGCAGAAGCGCCTCACACCTTTCTTCTCGTCCCGCTTGGCCTGTGCCACCACCTTGTCAGCCGGAGCAATCCCATGGACTTCGGAACCGGTATGGTAGTGTCCGGATTGGGCACACCATTTACAGTTCTCGGGGCATTTGCCGGCACGGGCATTGATAATGCTGCACGGGTTGAAAGACGGCTTCCCGAAGTGGCGTGTAATTTCTCCGGCAGCCTTGTAGAGGGCTTCCCTCCCTTTTGTTTCGGCCAGCTCCATGATTTCTGTCCGGGTCAATGACTCTCCCCGGAGTACCCGTTGTTTCAATTTTTCTATTATTTCCATTGCTACTTTCTTTGACTGACAGATACCTGAATCTCCGTACAGGAACTGTCCATGCAAAGGTAGTATGGATTTACACGGCGGAAAATACCACCAGTGCGGTATATTTTATCCCACAAATATGGTATCCGTGATAAAGGGGGGCGGTCAGGCGTGTCGGAGGCCGGTTGGCGTAGCTTATACGGAAGATCAGATATGGATACCGTAAACATGCTTCACTTCATCCATGACAAACATACTTTCAATGGAGCCGAGGCTTTCAACCGTCCCCAATACATTGAGGATGAACTCCTGGTAATATTTCATATCCGGGGCATGGATTTTCAGCAGATAGTCGAAGCCGCCCGATATGTTGTAGCATTCGGTCACCTCCGGGATATCTTGCACGATACGTGCAAATTCCCCGGCGATATCCCGGTTCATCCGCCGGAGTTTCACATTACAGAACACCACGAATCCCCGGTCAAGTTTTCCCGCGTCCAGTACCGCCATATATTTTTTTATATATCCTCCTTCCTCCAGCCTCTTGAGCCGTTCGAATACGGGAGTGGATGAAAGGCGGACTTTCGCCGCGAGCTCTTTGACTGTCAGCCGGGCATTCTCCTGTAATGTGCGGAGCATCTGTATGTCCACATGGTCCAATTTTCTTGAAGTATCCATCGTTTTCTGCTAATATAAAAAGTGTTCATAATGCCTCCACCGCTTGCCGGAGCTGTTCCATTGCCTGCCGGAGCACCGCTCTGGGAGTGCCCACATTCATCCGCATGAATCCCTCGCCGCCAGGACCAAACATCTCGCCGTCATTCAATGCCAGGCGGGCCTTGTTTACAAAAAGATGTAACAATCGGTCGTGATTCAGCTTCAAGGCACGGCAGTCCAGCCATATAAGGAATGAAGCCTGCGGACGCAGAGGCTTGACAGCTGGCAAATACTTCTTGCAGTAGTCCATTACAAAATCGATGTTGCCTTCCACATAGCGGAGCATCTCCCTGCGCCAGGGCTCACCTTTCCTGAAGGCGGCAATGGTGGCTATGGGGGCGAAAAGCGGTGCCTCGTTTAGTTCGTTCGCCTTCATCCATCCGAAGAAACGATGGCGTATATTTCTGTCAGGAACGATGGCATAGGAACTGACGATACCGGCGATATTGAATGTCTTGGAAGGTGCCCCGAAAGTAATGCTGCATGCGGAAGCCTCCTCGGAGACCGTGGCGAACGGAATGTGCCTGTTGCCCCACAACGCCATATCGCAATGTATCTCGTCGGAGATGACAAGGATGCCACGGCGGTAACAAAAATCTGCCAAGCGGATAAGTGTTTCCCTGTCCCATACGACACCGCCGGGGTTATGAGGATTGGAGAGAATCAGCATCCGGCATTTCCCGTCAGCCACGGTTTCAAGATTCTCAAAATCCATGCTGTAGGAGCCGTCTTCATTCTCCCGTAACGGGTTATATACCACTTCACGCCCGTTCTCCTGAGGGGTTATGCGGAAGGGATGGTAGACGGGAGGCTGTATGATGACTTTCTCATCCTCCTTCACAAATACATTGACGGCCATTCCGATACCTTTCATTATTCCGGGGATGTATGACAGCCACTCTGGTTCCACCCTCCATCCGTGGTGTGAAGCGATCCATTCGATGACAGCCGTTCTGTACTCTTCCGGTTCCACCGTATAACCGAACAGCGGATGTTCCAGTCGTTGACGTAACGCTCTGATGATGAAGGACGGAGTCTCAAAATCCATATCCGCCACCCATAAGGGAAGCAGCCCGGCGTTACCGTAACGTTCTTGCAGTGCGTCTATTTTCAGGGCGCCTGTGCCCCTTCTGTCCACAATTTTGCCAAAATCGTATCTTTCCATACTTGCTTCTGTCTTTAATGATTATTCCTATATGATCGTTAGCCCAGCGCTTGTTCGATGTCCTCCAGCAGATCGTCCGTATCCTCCAGTCCGATGGAAAGACGGATAGTCGTATCCCTTACATCCATCTCACGCCTCTGTGCTTCGGTAAATAGCCCGAAAATAGTGCTTGCGGGATGGATGGCGAGTGTCTTGTTGTCGAACAGGTTGGTGGCGCGTCGTATCAGTCTCAGACGGTTGATGAAACTGATGCACGCCTCTCGGCTTTCAAGTTCCATCGTTATCATGGCACCGGCGGTGGAGCCGAACTGCCTCTGTGCCAGCGCATGGTACGGGTTATCCTCCAGCCCTATATAATTTACGTGCCGGACATCAGGCTGGGTACGGAGCTGTTCCGCAATTACGGCGGCATTGCCGGACTGTACCCGGTAACGTGCATCCAGCGTCTCCAGTCCGATGGTCTGCATGTAGGCTACATGCGGGGTCATATAAGCACCCAAGTTGAAAAGCATTTCCGTACGCATGCGTCTGCCGAATTCGGGACAGGTCCCATAATCCATGACTAGTCCGCCGATGGAAGTAGCTCCACCGGACAAATATTTGGTACTGGAAACCACCTCTATGTCCACTCCAAGGCTATGCGAACTGAATTCCGTGAAAGGAATGAGCGTGGTGTCGGCTATGAGGGGGATTCCCTTTCTGTGAGCAATCAGGGAGAGCGCCTGCAGATCTGCAACCTCCATCTGCGGATTGGTGATGATTTCCAGATAGATGCAACAAGTATCACGATCCACAGCACTCTCCACGGACCGGATGTCAGTCAGGTCGCACAGTCTGGGGGACACTCCGAAACGAGGCAACGTTCCGGTAATGAGCGCATAGGTGTTACCAAACAGGTGGCGTGATGTGACGATATTCCTGCCGGCGGCTGCCACCGAGAACAGGGTGTTGCTGATGGCCGCCATACCGGAACTCAGGGCGATAACGTCCGCAGCACCGGTGAGGGACCTCACCTTGTTTTCAAGAAAAGTTACCGTAGGATTCATCACCCGGGAATAGTCAGGAGAGTCCGTCCGACCGCAAAATGCGTCCGACATGCTGTCGGCATCGTCAAACTCGTAGGCAGCCGTATGGTACACCGGCATGCTCAAGGCATCATAGGCATCCCGGCGTTGGAATCGGGTATGGATTGCTTGGGTTTGTTTTTTCATTGCTTTTTCTTTTATTATATATTTATCTTCATCTGTATATCACTGCAAATTTAGTGATAAAACCTAAATTGTATACGAAACATGGCGTAATATCTGTTTTAGAGGCTTTGATTTGGAATAATATTCTTTTTTATGAATCTCCAGATATTCGTTATAGTATAATTGTTCTTTGAAAAGGTTATGAAATAGTGTTATTTTCTATTTTTCTTTATAATATTGGGCGGTTCATTCATCTACTGTAATTTTGCCATAATTACGCACCTTGTTGAATCACAAGGACAAAACATATTTCTATGGTAACAAATAAAGTTCGAGATTCTGTAGAGATCACGCGCTGGGACAGGAAATACCGCAGTGATTTCATTCGTTTGAACCGTGAATGGATTGAAAGATTTTTCTGTCTGGAAGAATCCGACCTGAAGATACTGGGTGATCCCGAAGGGGAGATAATAGACAAGGGGGGAGAGATATTCCTTGCTTTGAATCGTGGAAAGGTGGTGGGGTGTTGCGCATTGATGTACCATCCTGATACCGGGCGACATGAGCTGGCCAAGATGGCTGTCTCTCCTGCCGAACAAGGAAAAGGGATCGGTTTTCTGTTAGGAGTCGCCCTGTTGAAATATGCAGGGGAACATGGTGTGACCGATATTTTTCTGGAGGCCAATACACGGCTGGCGGCTTCCGTCAGGCTGTACCATAAACTCGGCTTCCGTCAGGTGGAAGCGAAGAACCCTGTGTACGACAGATGCAATCTGTATATGGAAAAAATTCTAGGACATTGAGATTTGCCCGTTGTAACAGTTGTCACTGCCCAGACCATCCAGACGTCAGTCAAAGGAGAACAGATGATCGTCACTGTTCGCAAACATACTGCGACAGGCAGGGGAAAACGACATCTTTTAATTAGATTATCCCGTTGAACTTTTATTAGGAACAGTCATGAATACTGATACAATATTTATTATCGCGGACAATCAAGATATAACCAGGCGAGGAATGCATGGGTATATTTCCGACCTGTTCGAAGGATGCCATACTGAAGATGTGGCGGACAAGCGGGAACTTCTGCAAGCCTTGACAAAACATAATGAATGCCTTGTCATTTTTGATTATACTTTGTTTGACATGAATGGCGTAGAAGAGTTTCTGATTATAGAAAAACGCTTTCCGGATGTCCGCTGGCTATTATTTTCAGATGAACTGAGCGAGCAGTTTATCCGGAGACTGGGAGTAGAAAAGAATGTCGGAATGATTCTTAAAGAGAGTTCTGGTGAGGAAATCCGTTCCGCATTGAAATGTATGGCTTTGGGAGAGCGTTTTCTTTGTCATCAGATAACCGAACTGTTGATAAGCAATTCCGGCAGGCCGGAACATCATTCCGTCCTCACCGCTACGGAAACGGACATTCTCAAGTTGATAGCGCGTGGAAAATCCGTAAAGGAAATAGCCGCGGAAAGGATATCAAGCGTCCATACCATTGTCACCCATAAAAAAAATATATTCAGAAAACTTGGGGTCAACAATGTGTATGAAGCGACCAGATATGCATTACGCGCAGGTCTGGTCGAACTGGTGGAATATTATATATGACGGTTGGACAGAATAGGGATTCCATTTTACCTATATGAACATCTTAATATCCGTGAATATTTTGCTTATTTATTATGGTTTCTATTGCATGTGCATATATATTCCGGAGTCCTCCAGTCGCTAACGGAAAAATATAGCTCAAAAGCTCTACAAAGTCGTTTTCCGATACTTCCGTTCATATATGGATAATAATTAAATTGAAGGCTTACATATGTGGTTGAAGTTTAAAATCATTTTAGGATATGTCATACTGCTTCTTCTACTCGTTCTGACCATCTATATCTTCCGCAGGGAACAGACGAGGCGGAACAGCCTGCAACAAGATGAACAGGAACTGGCCTGTATCCGGCGTTTGGCTGGAGAAACATATACAGGTCTGCTGGAACTGTCCACTTACGGTGAAACGGTCAGCGTCTGGGAAGAAAGCGACCTCGGTCTCTACCGAGCAAAAAAGGACAGTGTCTGTAACATGTTGCAGGAACTAAAAAGATATATGAAATCCCCCGAGCAACAGTCGCGCATGGATTCGTTATGTCTGCTGCTGGAGAGAAAGGAACTGCTGCTGGATACGGTCATGGACACGTTCGGGCGTTTGCGCAAAATCAGCGAGATCGTGAACCGCAAGATTCCGGCAATTGTATCCCGTATCCGGCAGGCGGATATCTCTTCGGCTGTGGAAAAAGAGAAAGAAGAGATCCCGAAGAAGGGTTTCTGGTCATTCATCAGGTTCGGAAGGAAGAAATCAGCCTATCTACAGCAGAAGGAACTGCTGGAACATCGGCGGCAGTCCGACGAAAAACACCAAGGCATCACATCTGTCGCGAACATGCTGTACTCCCTTGACAGGGAGGTGACCGACATGCAGGAGGCCGAACGGGAAAAGCTGCTGGAACAGATGGACCTCCTGTACAGTAACAACACGGACTTGAACCATAGGCTGAGTCGGATTGTCAGGAACTTTGAAGCGGAAGCCGGGGCTCGGTTCGATGAGCATTACAGGCAGGTCCTTTCCACACGTGACCGTTCATTTCGTGTGGCCTCCTTTCTGGCCGTTCTTGTCTCGTCGCTGACCGTCCTCCTGTATCTCATCATCCACCGGGATCTGAACAGGATAAACCGGTACCAGCGTCAGCTGGAAGCCTCCAATCGTGAGAACACGGAACTCCTGCAATCCAGAAAACGCATGATGCTTACCATCGCCCATGACCTGCGCTCTCCCCTTGCCACCATCAGGGGAACGGCCGAGCTGCTGCCCGGCGAACAGGAAAAGGCCATGCAGGAGGAATACGCCGGAAATATCCGGCATGCGTCGGACTATATGCTCTCGCTAGTGGACACGCTGATGAACTTCTACCTGCTGGATACCGGACAGGCCCGGGAGAACGTTTCCATCTTCCGCCTAGAACCCCTGTTTAGGGAGATCGCGGACAACCACGCGCCGCTGGTCAAGAAGAAGGGGTTGCGGATGCTGACCCGTTTCTCCGGCATGGATGCGGTTGTCTGCAGTGACAGGGGGCATCTGCAGCAGATTGTGAATAACCTGCTCTCCAACGCCCTGAAATTTACCGTAAAAGGATACATCCGGCTGGAGGCTGCGTACCATGAAGGGGAACTGCGTGTCAAGGTACAAGATACGGGAACAGGAATGGATGAAGGAGACAGACAGCGGATATTCGACGCATTCGAGAGGCTGGACAATGCCCGCGGCATTTCCGGATTCGGGCTCGGCCTTGCCATCACCTCCCGTCTGGCCTCACAAATGGGAGGCTCCATCCGGGTGGAAAGCCGGCCGGACGAGGGGAGCTGTTTCATTGTGCTGCTGCCCCTCCCCCTTGCCGGAAGCGGCGGTTCCCTGAAAGAGGAGCCGCCGCTTCCGGCCGGTTATCAGTTGGAAGGGCTGCGTGTCCTCCTGCTTGACGACGACCCGAGACAGCTCTCCCTCACACGTGAGATGTTCAGGCGCAACCGGGTCGAATGTGACTGCTGTACCGACTGCCGGAAAGTGGTGGAAAAACTCCGGGAAAATGATTACGACATCCTGCTGACTGATATCCGGATGCCCGACATGGATGGGTTCGAGCTGCTGGGACTGCTGCGCTCGTCCAATATAGAAAGGGCGAGGAGGATTTCGGTCATGGCCCTGACAGCCGGCATGGATGCGGAAGAGGAATATCTCTCCGGAGGGTTTGCCGGATGCGTCCGCAAGCCTTTCCGGATGGAGGAACTGATGGAGGCCGTCTCCCGGAGTGTCGGCAGGGACAGGCAGACGGCATGGCGGCCGGACTTCTCCCTGATCCTCTCGGGAGAGGACGACAAGGAGGGGATGCTTGATGTCTTCATTTCGGAAGGCCGCAAGGACCTTGACCGACTGCATGGGGCACTGGAAAAGAATGACCGGCCGGCGGTCCGGGAGGTCCTGCACAAGAACCTTCCCCTGTGGACGAGCGTCCGCCTTGACTATCCGGCGGAGAAACTGCGCGCCATCGTGCTGTCCGATCCGGAACTCTGGACGGAAGAACGGATAAAATGCATCTGTGAAATAGGGGAAGCCGCTGAAAGACTGATTGCTTGTGCGGAAAACATGAAGAGGAACATAAGACAGGAAAATGAAATGAGACACTCATGAGAACCATATTGATTATAGAGGATGATGTTGTCTTCGGCCGCAGCATAGGCAACTGGCTGAGGAAGAAAGGAATGGGCACCGCCCATGTGGGTACGCTTTCGGCGGCCCGCAAGGAACTCCAGGCAAAGGAGTTCGACCTCGTCCTGGCTGACCTGCGCCTGCCTGACGGCAACAGTACGGAATTGCTGGAATGGATGAACGGGAAATACTGTTCTGTCCCGTTCCTTATCATGACCAATTACGGCCAGGTGGAGAAAGCGGTGGAAGCCATGCAACTGGGGGCCGTCAATTACCTCTGCAAGCCGGTACAACCGGAAAGGCTGCTGGAGGCCATTGAAAAAGTATTCAGCCGTCCGAGGCATGACGGAACGGAGTTCTATCGTGGTGAAAGTGAAAAGGCGCGTGAGATGTACCGGCAGATAGGCCCGGTGGCCCGTTCCGACATGTCCGTCCTGCTCCGCGGCGCGTCGGGCACGGGCAAGGAACATATCGCTGCCGAGATCCACGAACAGAGCCTGCGCAGGAACAAACCTTTCATAGCCGTGGATTGCGGGACCGTGACCGACGAACTTGGCGGGAGCGAGTTTTTCGGCCACCGTAAGGGTTCGTTCACCGGAGCGGACAGTGACAAGGTGGGACTTTTCCATGCGGCGGAAGGCGGCACGCTGTTCCTGGATGAAATCGGGAACCTCACACCCGTAAACCAGATGAAACTGCTGCGCGCCCTACAAGAGAAGCGTTATCTGCCGGTCGGAACGGTAAAGGAACGTCCTTTCGACGTCCGTCTTGTCGCCGCCACCAACGCGGACCTGGAAGGGGCCATAACGGAAGGGCGGTTCCGTGAGGACCTGTACTACCGGCTGAACGAGTATACCATCCGGGTACCGTCACTCTCGGAATGCAGGGAGGACATCCTTCCGCTCGCCGGATTCTTCCTGAAACATTTTTCTGAAAAGTACCGTAAGGAGGTCCACGGCTTCGAGAGGCTGGCGACCGCCGCATTGCAACAATACGCCTGGCCGGGGAATATCCGGGAACTGAAGAATACGGTCCAACGCGCGGTCGTGTTTGCCAAGGGGGGATGGATATCCGCAGAGTCCCTGAAACTGGACCTGGGTATGAGACAGGATAAGGTGGCGGTCCTGTCGGAAGAGGAGAAGGAAAAGCAGCTGATTCTTGCCACGCTTGAGAGGACCGGCGGGAATCGTGCCCGTGCGGCCCGGATACTCGGCATCAGCCGGACATCCCTGTATGACAAGCTGAAAAAGTACGGTATCCTTTGACGAAGGATGTCGGGTTCTACGATATCCTTCGTCGCGAAACCGGATATTATTAACATCCGTTATTTGCATTTCCGCATCATAGAAGAGCGGCTGGTCATCCCCATAACGGCCGAAATAGAAAGAAGCACCCTTAAAAGGATCAGTTACCGGAAATGGTACAAAGAGGGGAATTTTCGCCTGACAACCGGTGGAAAGCCGTTCGCTCTTGTCGAGATGCCCAACCCGGGCACAGGACGTGTGTTCTTCAGGAAGCTCTCCCCAAATGGGAGCCCCTGTTCCATGAGCACTCTACTGTATGATACGGACCAGTTGTGTATCCTGCTGACGGAAACCGTACCCTGAGAACGGCATGTTCGGGCACATCCCTTACAAAAGGTGTACGCTTGCCTTACAATTTTGTAAAGCGGTGTACGCCTTTTGTGTTTACACTCTACGGCCGGGATTTTGTTTTATCTGACTGGTATTCATTCTGTTAACCGACAATATACCCCAAACGGTTATCTCCGGCATCATATTCGCCCCTGCATCTTCGCCGGAAGGCACCATTGTCAAACCAAGAAAATGAACAGCATGAGAACACTGACGACACACCGCCTGTTGGACTGCTTCCGGGAAGCCGTCCAGGAAAGAAACACCGTTTCGGAAAACATATTGTCATCCGCCTATGATGAGTTTCTTGATTACCTGCTACGACTTGCAAAGGATGAAATGCCCCTTCTTGAAAGACTCAGACACCTATACTATCTGGAGCTGGAACTGGACACCTGCCTGAACATGGCAAAGGAGATACCCGGAAAGTATCTGCATACCTGTCTGACGAAAGCTGCGGCTCTTGTCAAGACTGAAATCGGATTACTTCACTTTTCCGTGGAACATCCCGAATACCACACAGTCCCCTCCCTTACGAAAGGGAAGGGGCCGGATCTGCCCCCACTTTACTGGAAGGGTTCCCTTGCCAATCTGATGGAACTGATCGCCTCACTGGATTATTCCGGATTGGTTACGGACGGTACAGGAAACCGACAGTCATTCGCTTCACTGGTGACGGCATTCGAGTTGTTCTTCCATGTCAACCTCCCCAAACCTTACGACCTGCGTGCGGATCTTGCCCGACGTAAGAAAAGCCTCTCGGTGTTGCTCCCAAAACTCCGGGAAGCCTACGAAAAGAATATCGTGAACTGCGGGATTGGACACGGATGATGGTATCGGTCAAATGATGCTATCAGTATGGAGGCTATTGGCATTATGATAATGTTCTCATCCCAGAATATACTAAAAGTTTCAATGATTACACCTCACATCTGATTACCCGCCCCATGGCGCCGGGACATTTCAACGCCATTTTTCTGAAAGACTCTAATCCGCTGGAAACAGAAAAGTATCAAGACTCCTTTGATGCCGCCAAACGACAGGATGCTTTCATCTTTTGGAACCATCCGGGATGGGATCGCCAGCAGCCTGACTCCACACTATGGTGGCCGGAACATACCGAACTCTACAAGAAAGGTTACATGCATGGCATAGAGGTGGCCAACAGTGCTTCCTGTTTTCCCGAAGCGGTGAACTGGTGTTTAGAGAAGAACCTTACCATGATGGGCACATCGGATATTCATCAGCCTATCCAGACCGATTATGATTTTGCCCGGGGTGAGCACCGCACCATGACCTTTGTCTTTGCCAAAGAACATTCCGCATCTGCCATCCGCGAAGCTTTGAACGAAGGACGTACTGCCGTGTGGTACCAGGACAAGGTAATAGGGAAGGAATCCTTACTCCGTCCCTTCTTTGAAAAATGTATCGAAGTGAAAGAAGTGACAAGGGATTACAAGGGGGGCACGATATCTGTAACCAATCTGACTGACCTGCCTCTGTACCTTACAAAGACAGCACATGATGCTTCGTTGGTTTATTTTCGTCATTATATATTGAATCCCCATACGCGTCACATGCTCCGTATAGAATTTACAGATGGAATTACAGGCGGCGTTATGAATTTTGAGGTGACTAACTTCCTTGTCGGTGCTGAAAAAGGGCTGATATATACTCTCAGAATCTGATATAATCCCGGCGCTTTGACATATTAATGTAATAGGATAGAAGTCCGTGTGTAATTCGATAAATCTAATTTTGCAATCAGAAATTAAAATTAAGGCAAAAGATATTTATTAGGTACTGATATACATATCTACATTGGAAATCTTAGAACAATGAGTGGTTTTATTCTTCTAATATACTGATTCTTAAGGAAATTAGAAAATTGATTAATGAGATAATTAACTGAATAATAACATTTTAACAAGCGGAAAGGTAGATGATTGTCAACTACTGATTCGCATTATTAATAAATTTAGGTATGAAAAATTTAATAAGATTAAGGCGTTTTTTATTATTATCTCTATTGCTGGTCGGTGCGGGCTATATGTCTGCACAAGATTATCGGGCGATAGTAAAGGGTGTAGTTACCGATGAAGCTGGAGAGGGAGTAATCAGGGCTACTGTTATGGTAAAAAACGAGTCTACCGGATTTAGTGCCGGTTCTATCACCAACGAGACGGGAGAATATATTGTAAAGCAACTCCCTTTGGGTTCACCTTATTCTATTACGGTGAGCTACGTAGGTTATGGTAACCAGAAAAAGACAGGATATACACTGAACCAAGGTGATGTACTCCGTCTGGATTTCCAGTTAAAGGAGGAAAGTATTGTAATGGAGGCCGTACAGGTGGTGGCTAATTCATTGAAAAATTCTATCGCTACTACGGGGGCCGCTACTTCGGTGACGGCCAATGACCTGAACAAACTGCCGGTGAACGGGCGTAACTTTACTTCGCTTATTGACCTGTCGCCGCTGAGTACAGGTTCCAGCCTATCCGGGCAGTTGGCTTCTTCCACTAATTACACCATTGATGGTATGAGTGCCAAGGGGCCTACTTCGGGTGGTAGTACAACTAGCCGTAATGGAGTGCCATACGCCATTTCGATGGAAGCTATTCGCGAATTCAAGGTGGTGACCAATGAATATGACGTGACTAACGGGCGTGCTGGTGGTGGTACTATCAGTACGGTGACCAAGTCGGGTACCAACCAGCTGCATGGTAGTGCTTTTGCTTTCTTGCGTTCCGACTGGTTGTCCAGCCAGTATGACATCCGCGGTAACAAGCGAACCAATGACTTCTCTACCTATCAGTATGGTGCTTCTTTGGGTGGTGCGTTGGTAAAGGATCGTGTGCACTTCTTCATTTCATGGGATCATCAGGCCGATTCACGTCCGCTGTACATTGCCGATATCCAAAGTGCCGCCGATGAAAAGCGTTATAGCTTGACAGCCGATACGCGAGACCGCTTTCTGCAGATAGCACGCAACAAGTATGGAGTGTCAGACCATGCACAGTTTGGCTCGTTTGACAAGTCGCAGAGCACAGACGCCGCTTTCGCCCGTCTGGACTGGCAGATTAACGCTACCAATCTGTTGACCTTCACGGATAACTTTGTGAATGATAATAACAACATGGGACTGAGCGACAACAGCTCCATCAATATCTATGAAGTATATGGTGACGTGAAGTCATTGAACAACAGTGCCACCGCCACCCTACGTTCGGTATTCGGCCCCCGCAGTACCAATGAACTGAAGTTGCAGCACCTCTACACTTCCGAGAAATCCATGCCGGGCAGAGAATTGCCTTCGGCCAATATTCCTCGTGCCATTGTGGAGCGTGTGGCTTCTGATATAGGTGGAAAGACGGCGACTACCACCATTCAGTTGGGTGGCCAGCGTTATAGTCCCGAGAACTTTTACAACCACGTGTTGCAGTTGGTGGACAACTACTATTACAATACCAACAAGGTGAACTATACTTACGGTTTCGACTTGATGTACACTCATCTGAACTCACGTTATGGTAGCGAGGCCAACGGTCGTTTCTACTTCAACGGTTTGGATAACTTCGAAGCATTGCAGCCCTACCGTTATGTGCGTGAGGTATATTTGGACAATAACGAAGACAATCAGCGTGTGCGCCAGAACATCTTGAATGCTGGTGTGTATGCACAGTTGCAGACCAAGCTGTTTCCCGGTTTCGAACTGATGGCAGGTTTGCGTTTGGACAATGCCACTTATTTCAACAAAGGTAATTTCAGTCAACTGGTGTACGATGAACTGGGGCTGCGCACAGACAACGGACTGGCTACTTTCCAGATCCAGCCGCGCGTGCAGATAACCTGGGACTTCAATGACAAACACACAGATATCCTTCGTGTAGGAGGTGGCATTTTCGCATCGGATATCAACAATTATGCTATGATTAACAATATGGTGTTCGATGGTACCAAGGTGATGTCCGTTGATATCACAAATACAGAGGCTAATCCGAACATTGTGCCTGTTCCCGACTTTGACAGTTATCGTAAAGATCCCTCCACCGCACCGGGCGTGAACTTATTAAAAGATCCTAAATATACTTCTTATGCCGTGCCTACCATCAATATGAACGGTAAAGATGCCAAAGTCCCGGTGGTTTATAAGGCAAACATCTCGTACACTCACTTCTTCAGCGATCGTTTGAAGATGAGTGTCAGCGGATACATGACTTTGGGACGTAACAACTATATGTATGTAGACCGGAACATAGTGGATGCTCCCTATTTCCATCTGACGGCAGAAGGAAACCGTGGGGTGTATGTCCCGGCTGCCAATATTTCGGAAAAGGGTGTATCAACTTGGATGGATGGACGCAAGAGCGAAAAGGTGGGTCGTTTGCTCGAACTGATCAGCGAAGGAAAAGTGAATCAGTTTGCTTTCACCGTAGACGGAACATGGCGTTACTACAAGGATGGCGAACTTTCATTCAGTTATACTTGGAACGATACAAAGGACAATACCTCTTACAACGGCAATGTGGCTAATTCCGCTACACTTTCTCAGATGGTAGTGGATGACCCCCGCGATTTGAGCAAGATGACTTACTCCAACAATCAGTTTCGCCATAAATTGGTTGTCTACGGTTCGGCGCCTAGTTTTTGGGGTATCAGTGTCGGTGCCCGCTTCTCAGGTATTGGCGGTACACGCTACTCATTGGCTGTGAATGGTAATATGAATGGTGACTTTGTAAGCAGCAACGACTTGGCTTACATCTATGATCCGAATGATGCTGCCACTCCCGCTTATATCAAAGAGGGAATCAACGCCATACTGAACAATCCGAATGCTGAACAGAGCGTGAAGGATTATATTCGTAAAAGCTTCGGCAAGGTGGCAGAGCGCAACGGCGGTATCAACGGTTTCTATGGCACGCTGGACTTGCGTTTGGCCAAGAAGTTTAAGACTTTCAAGAATCAGAATCTGGAAGTGTCTGTCGATATCTTCAATGTGATTAACATGCTGAGTAAGGATTGGGGGGCAGGTCACAATTTAGGCAAACAGAACATCTACAGCATTAAGGGTTTTGACCAGGATGCCAAGCAATATACTTACAATGTGAATGCTAATACAGGTGTATCCAGTTTGAACGGCACTCCGTTTCAAGTCCAGATAGGCTTGAGATATGGCTTTTGATAAGGTGTCAACTGTCTTAGACAGTTGTTTCAGAACCGTCCACAGCCAGTTGAAGTCGTGTCTGTGGACGGCTTGATTTTTCGCTAGTTGATGAAAGATGTTTTTTATAGGTTCAAAATAAAAATGAAAAGAATGAAACAGAACAGAATGATTGTTACCATTGCTTTGTGCGTAGCAGTTTTGGGGGCAGAGGCTCAGACCCGGATTATCGCACACCGTGGTTATTGGAAAAGTGAGGGCTCAGCCCAGAACTCTGTCACCTCGTTGAAAAAGGCGGCTGAGGCACGGGTATATGGTTCAGAGTTTGATGTGCGGCTGACAAAAGACCAGAACGTGGTGGTGAACCATGACGATACGATAAAAGGCTTGATGATTAGTGATGCGACCTACGCTGAGTTGAAGGACATCCGGCTGAATAATGGAGAACGGATTTCTACGCTGGACGATTATCTGGAAGCAGGCAAGGCATTCCCAAACATCCAGCTGATATTGGAAATAAAACCTCACCGCACCAAGGCGGAAGAAGATGCCCTGACTTCCATCGTTGTACGCAGGGTAAAAGAGATGAAACTGGAGAAACAAGTGGAATACATTTCTTTCAGCATGAACATCTGTGAACAGTTAGTTCGGCTAACACCTGATTCGGAAATCGCTTATTTGAGAAGTGACGTGGCTCCCAAGGAACTGAAGGCTAAAGGTATCAACGGCATAGACTACCACTACAAAACTTTCGAGATGAAACCTGAATGGGTGGAGGAAGCCCACCGGCTGGGTATGAAGGTGAACGTGTGGACGGTGAACGACGCGGAACTGATTCGGAAGATGCTGAACCTGAAGGTGGACTTCATCACAACCGATCATCCTGTGGAGGCGCAGAAGCTTAGTCTGAACCCAAAGTAAGTACCTGTTTTAACAGGAATGTAACTTCTCTTATACAATGCTGTAATGCGGAAGATGTACTTTTGCGGTATAATTAATAAGAATAGATATGAGAACTCGTTTTTTAAGAAAAATCTCGTTTGTTTTTGGTTTGACAGTCTTGACCGTCGGTTCTGTTTCAGCATCCTCTGCTGATGAAGAAGGGGTAAAGGCTAATCGTAATGCGGTGAAGGTGCTTGTAGTAGCCCTTCCAGATAATGTGGACTCCAATTATTTCCCCAATAGCATGATTTCTGAGGAAACAGGGATTCCTACAGACAGCATTGATTATACTTACAATCAAGTGATGGTAAGAAACATCATCGCTGGTAACAAGGACAAGAAATATCAGTTCGTCACTTCGCAGAAGACTGCCCTCATCAGCAAGTTGCTGGATGAAGTGAAATTGCAGGGCGAAGAAGAGGAAAAGTATGCCGACCTCAGTCAGGTGGACGACAGCAGCTACGAGCAGCTAATAAAGGATACTGATTCGGACTATGTGCTGTTTCTGAATCAGCATTACTTGAAATGGCAGGAAAAGCCGTTGCGCACTTTGTTTCATATCACCAGCTACTCTTTGTATGACAAGAATCAGAAAGAGGTAACCCACGGTAACAACTACTTTACGAGCATGAATCTGGAGAACAAGAACAAACTGAGTAAGGACAGCCGGAAAAGCTCATCAAAGATTGCTTCCAGCATCGTGAAAAGCCTGGAGAAATAATTGCCGTTTCCGATTAGGTGCAACTGGCTTTCTTAATAATAAGGGTGTGCGGGATCACGTGATAATACTATCAGGACTCTCGGCACACTTCATTGTTTCTATATTCAGATATTCATACCCTATTCGGCAATACAGGCATTTTTTCTTATCTCAATATTCTTTCTTTAATTATATCAAAGCTTGGCTGTTAACGGCATTAGAGGCTTTCATTCCGCATTGTTCCTACATGCGGGTGATATAATTGTTCCCGCTTTCAATTCTTCTAGAAAACTACCAGTAAGTACACAAAGTATAGGATTTCCTTTATGCAGTTCGTAAGCATAGAAGAATGTCACTATAATGTTGATAATGAGTACAACCAGTGAGGTGTTACTTAGGGTCTTCGGACGAGAAGGGGAAGGATCGCCAAATGTATAATGAGTGAGTCAGTATTCTGAAGTTCTTCCTTTCAGAATGTCTCTGACACCTTGTAGGGTTTCCGTTTCCATGATGCGCGAGAGCAGTCCATAGGCACGATGATAAAGACATGACAACTGTGCAATCCATATATGTGGAAAATCAGTAGGACGTAGCCGGAGAAAACACCATAGAGAAACATTCATTGGGATAAGTTCGAATTTATGCTGTAGATAGGTTACTCTTTTTTAGCCGGAATAGTATTCATCTCCATCAGAATCTTCCAGAATGCTGGCTTGTTCAAAGAAGATGCCTTCTATCAGGAAAAGGTCGTTTCGATGTTTGTCTACCGTCCAGAAGGGAAGCAGATGAGCCCAGGTTTCGAAAGCGTCTCCGCTCAGTCCGAAACCGGAATTACGTGCCAATATGATAAAAAAACATCTTCCCAATTGCCTTGACAATGTTTTAACCGTTCATTCGGCAAGGCTGCTTTTTATTCGAATCTCTTCATCTGTAAGGTGGACATCCATGAGTGGGTGGTGAAAGGGGAAAGTGAAGGAATGATGCGGTAACAAGGAGGGTAACTGTCTGTTTCCAACAGTTACTTGTAGTTGGTGCGGACAAGTTCCGAACAGATGAATTGCATTTGGGGGATTCTATCTTCATTTCTTCTGCTGATTTCCATATCTATCTCGGAAGGCTATCTGTAGAATGACAGGGTTGTAACCAGCATTCGTATGATGTCCGTGTTTGAACCAATCTGAGGATCTTTCATGTATTTCGATATTACCTATCCAAAGTACACCAGTTTGAGCTTGGCATTAATCGATTAGGTTAAGAAACGAAAATTTTTGACCTGATTGATTAATTTTTTACTTATTTCTGTAGGATGACTTTTTGGAGAAAGATAATTGAGAAGGCCAGATATGTCAAAAAGTATAGATAACAAACTGGTGGTATAACAAAAAAGAAGGTTCTCTTTTCAAACACTTTCATGAATAGTCATCTCCTGTCACGAATAGTCATCTCCCGAAATTAGGCAGGTATCCGAATTATTACTTACTTTGTCCCAGTAAAAACATCAATAATATGGCTAAAATCAAACAGAAGTACAAGAAAGAGAGAACAGTTGTCTCTCGGACATGAAGAGGGGGACGCAATCCGAAAGAGTCCTCCCAGCTTCATTCTTACTATTACGGTTTCCGCCTGGACGAACTCCAGAACATCGAGTTCGAAAGGCTCTTTGAAAATTCCGGAGCCAAAACCAAGTCACAGTTCATTCTTTCCGCCCTCTTCGACAGACCGATGAAGGTGGTGAAAATCGACAAGGCGGCAACGGACTACTATATCAAGCTGACCAACCTGCAAAGCGAGTACCGCCGCATAGGTGTGAACTATAACCAGGCGGTCAAGGCCCTGCATACCGGGCTCTCCGAGAAGAAAGCCCTTGCCATGCTTTATAAATTAGAGCAACTGACTATTGAACTAATATCCCTCAACCGGGAGATTATCCGTCTCACCCAAGAATTCGAACAATGGTTGCAAAAATAACATCAGGAGCCTCCGTCTACGGGGCATTATACTATAATCACGAAAAAGTGGACAAGCAGCAAGCACGGCCACTGGCATGAAACCGGATTATGGAACCGGCGGACGGCAATCCGACCATCCAGCATTGCATGCGTTCCTTCGAACCGTATCTGGCAGCCAATCGCCGGACGGAAAAAACGGTTATCCATATCTCACTGAATCCGCACCCGGACGATATACTGGCTGATGAGCAGCTGGCAGCCATCGGGCAGGAATACATGGAAATGATGGGGTATGGCGACCAGCCCTATATCATCTACCGGCACGAGGATATCGGCAGGCCCCATATCCATATCGTCTCCCTGCGCATCGACGGGCAAGGAAAGAAAATCAATGATTATAAGGAGTGGCAACGCTCTACCACCGTTTGCCGGGAGCTGGAAAGAAAATACCACTTGTTGCCTGCCGAGAAACAGGAACGTCGTGAATCTTTGCTGCTGGCTGTCGTTGATTACCATAAAGGGGATATCAAGCACCAGATAGCAGGTGTGGTCAAGCCCGTCATGCAAGGGTACAAATTCCAATCCATTAAGGAATTTAAAGCCCTGCTCGGTCTTTTCCATGTGACGGTGGAAGAAACCCGTAAAACGATAGAGGGGAAGACCTGCCACGGACTGGTTTATGCGGCTACCGATGAGAAGGGTGACCGGATGGGCGTAGCCATCAAATCCAGCAAGATCGGCAAGAGTGTAGGATATGCGGCACTTCAAAAGAAATTTTTCAAAAGCAAGCAATGGATGGCAAAACATCCGATATCCGAGGGGACGAAAGAAGCGATTGCCACGGCTCTGAAACAGGATACCCGTCAGGAATTCCTGCAGGCTTTAAGTAAGAAAGGCATCACCGCCATGCTTTATGAGAACGCTGCGGGAGTTATTTATGGAGTTACCTATATTGACCATACCTCCCGAACCGTATTCAAAGGTTCGGCATTGGGAAAGGAATACTCGGCATCGGTTATCAACCGGCAGTATGGCGTGGTTTTACCGGGAAAAGAGGAAGAAGTGTCTGTCTTGCATCCGACCGAACCGGAAACAAAAGAACCGGGACTGGTGGAAGGAATGCTGGACATCTTCTCACCGGAATCCTATCCTTATCCGGCAGAAGACCTGCCCCAAAGCCCTTACGGAAAAAAGAAAAAGAGAAAGCGCAAAGGTCCGTATCTCGGCTAATACAATGTATCACTATTAATCCATTCAGATAATATGTCACAGGACGAAACCAGAGGACTCAATAAGAACCTCGACTTTATGAGGGCTGTCAGCATCATCTTTTTAGTAATGAATGTTTATTATTTCTGTTATCCCTACTTTCTTTCCATGAATCTGACCATTGGCGTGGTGGACAAGATGCTGCTCAACTTCCAACGGGATACGGGACTGTTTTCCCACTCGTTGGTCAGCAAATCCTTCAGCCTGCTCTTCCTCTTCTTCTCCTGTATGGGAGCTAAAGGACGGAAAGATGTGGAGATGTCATGAAAGCATATCGGCTGTTATCTTACAGCCGGAGTGTTGCTCTTTTTCGGTAGTGAGTTCTTATTGACACCCCGTTTCTCTGTTACGCTTCTTACCTTATCATATATAGCTACCGTAGCCGCCGGATATATCTGCCTGCTTACCGCCGGAGTCTGGATTACCCGTTTGCTGAAAAACCAGCTCATGGATGACGTCTTTAATGATGAGAACGAGAGCTTCATGCAGGAAACCCGCTTGATCGCCAATGAATATTCGGTGAACCTGCCGACACGTTTCTATTATAAGAAAAAGTGGCACAATGGCTGGATTAATGTCGTATCCCCGCAGAGGGGATGCATTGTGGTGGGATGTCCCGGTAGCGGGAAATCCTACTGTGTCATCAACCAGTTCATCAAGCAGCAAATAGAGAAAGGCTATGCACTCTATTGCTATGACTTCAAATTTCCGGATTTAAGCCTGATCGCTTATAACCAGCTGCTTAAGAATAAAGATAAATATGCCAAGCCGGTCGGTTTCTATGTCATTAATTTTGATGATCCACGCCACAGTCACCGGTGTAATCCGCTTAATCCCTCATTCCTGTCCGATATTGCGGATGCCTATGAATCAGCTTATGTGATCATGCTCAACTTGAATAAGAGTTGGATTCAGAAGCAGGGGGACTTTTTTGTGGAAAGCCCGATTGTGCTCTTCGCTGCCGTGATCTGGTATTTGAAAATTTTTGAAAACGGACAGTACTGCACCTTCCCGCATGCCATCGAGCTGTTGAATAAGCCATATTCCGACCTGTTCACTATCCTTACCTCTTATCGGGAGCTGGAAAATTATCTTTCCCCGTTTATGGATGCCTGGAAAGGCGGTGCGATGGAGCAGCTCCAAGGCCAGATAGCTTCCGCTAAGATTCCGCTGTCTAGGTTGATTTCACCTGCCCTTTACTGGATCATGACCGGAGATGACTTCACGCTGGATATCAACAATCCGGATGCCCCCAAAGTACTGTGCGTAGGCAATAACCCTGACCGCCAGAACATTTATTCGGCGGCATTGGGGTTGTACAATGCCCGTATCGTCAAGATGGTAAACCGGAAAGGCAAGCTTAAATGTTCCATCCTGGTGGACGAGGTTCCAACTATTTATTTTAAAGGGCTTGACACGTTGATAGCCACCGCCCGGAGCAACAAGGTGGCTGTCATGCTCGGTACCCAAGACTACAGCCAACTCGTTAGGGATTACGGCGATAAGGAGGCGCGTGTGATCCAAAATACAATCGGCAATATTTTTGCCGGGCAAGTAGTGGGTGAAACCGCAAAGAATCTCTCGGAAAGGTTCGGAAAAATACTCCAACAGCGCAAGTCCATCAATATGACTAGGGAAGACACCTCGACCAATATCTCTACCCAGCTCGACTCGCTCATCCCCGCCTCCAAGATATCCAACCTCTCGCAGGGGGAATTTGTCGGTTCGGTCTGCGATAGTTTCGATGAAAAGATAAATCAGAAGATATTCCATGCTGAAATCATAGTGGATAACGAACAGGTAGCCGCGGAAACGAAAGCCTACCGGAAAATCCCGGTGATCACGGACTTTACCGGTGCGGACGGTAAGGACCACATGGAAGAGGAAATCGAAAGGAACTACTATCAAATCAAAGAAGATGTGGCGCAGATTATTGAAAAAGAACTGCTCCGCATTGAGAATGATCCCAATCTGAAACACCTGCTGGAAACGGCAGAAGATGAATAATCCCTATATAATTTATTAATCATTTAAATGTTGTAAACATGGAAAAAGTAAAGAAAAGTTCTCCGGCTGGTCTGCCGGGAAAACCCTGCTTCCCTTGGGTGGGAGGCAAAAGAAGACTGCTTCCCGTACTGATCGAATCGCTTCCGAAAGACTTCGGGCAGATGGATACATACGTAGAACCGTTTGTCGGCGGCGGTGCCCTGTTCTTCTGAATAAGACAAACCTATCCGGAAATCCGCTGCGTCATCAATGATTCCAACGAGAGCCTGGTCAATGTCTACCGCGTCATCAAGGAATCCCCGGAAGAGTTGATCGGGGTGCTTGCCCGGATACAGGAGGAATACATCGCATTGGAAGAACATGCCCGAAGAAAAGCCTACTTCATGGAGAAACGTACCTATTACAATGAAGGTACCCCGGATAACATCACCCGTGCAGCCCTGTTTATCTTCTTTATGCGCACTTGCTATAACGGCATCTACTCCGTGAACCGCAAGGGAAAGCTGTCCGTCACCTTCGGTTTCGGTGGAAGGGTGAAACTACTGGAAGAGGAACTGATCCGCTTTAACCATAAGCTGTTACAGGATGTCATTATTCTGGACGGTGACTACCGGCAGACCGGAAAGTACATCGGAACCAAATCCCTCTTTTATTTTGACCCGCCTTACAAGCCGGTCAATGAGAGTAATGCCTGTACCTCGTATATGCCGCAGGACTTCGGGGACGAAGAGCAGGTCGCCCTGGCAGATTTCTGTAAGGAAATAGACGAAGCGGGTGGCAAATGAATGCTTTCCAATTCCGATCCCCGGCAGAAGAATCCGGAGAATACCTTCTTCGACGACCTCTATGCCGGTTTCCATATCCAGCGGATCAGTATCTTCCGTTCCATTTGCTCCATTGCCGAGAAGAGGGAAACGGTCAACGAGCTGCTGATTAGAAATTACTAAAAACAGCTATCCGGAAGTTAACCGGAGGCTGAAATAATAAAGAGCGCCAAATCTGTCTAACCGGATTTGGCCCTCTTTTTATGCTTTAAGCGGTGACAGCTTTGTTATAATTTTCAACCGTGCTGTTTCGTTTGCGACCTTTCCTTGGTGGAAATGTTTCCGGCATGGCGTTGCCGGTTCTCCGGAACCATCTTCTTTCCCAGCAGGTAATCATTCAGGTCATTATATTCCGCATAACAGTCCGACTTGTCCTTAACCGGACATCCGGCTTCTGTCATTTGGCAGAATGCTTGCTTTCCTGCAGGATCATTATCCAGCAGACAGAAAGCACTCTTATATTCTTTTAATATCGGGATAGCCTTGTCTACATTGCTGACCGAATTTAATACGATATAATCGGCAGGCTGCCCGCTGTCGGGGCGCATTGATTTGAGTGTGAGGTATGACAGGTAGTCCATGAAACCTTCGACTACGATACAATGGTCGCCGCCGTTTTTAATATGTGTAATCTCCTTGGGAGAGATGCTCCCTTTCAGGTATTTGTTGCGGATCTCATACCCGCCGCT